>ENA-OYWO01000004-OYWO01000004.1-human-gut-metagenome-genome-assembly--contig:-NODE-4-length-122029-cov-11.889616_pt1 | contig 122029 bp, 93 predicted proteins | sample MGYA00244170_ERZ653397 | MGnify/ENA primary metagenome ERZ653397 (study PRJEB26926, sample SAMN06164906) | human gut metagenome | biome: ENVO:00009003; feature: ENVO:2100002; material: ENVO:00002003...
ATCAGCCCTGCGCACTGGCTGTTATTTCTGTTCTCGAACGATGCAAAATTAGGTAGGGTTATGAGTGGTAAGGATGGGGACGGTACAAACTGAATATCATTGTATCTTATTGAATATCAGAAAATAAAAATACCACTCAAAAATTATTTTGAGTGGTAAAAGTGGAACTTTCGTAAAGTATCAGGATATATCACGGATTATCTGAATATATGTTCCATTTCCTTGGCGAAATTTTGGTTGCTGTCACTGGGGAAATCTGAAACAGGCTCCTTGTACTTGGATTTGTAGTAGCTGTCGTCAATATCCAGCAGTTTCAGTATTCTGTCTTTCCATTTGTCCCTGTCCTGTTTGGAGAGTTTCTCGCTCATCAGGAATATCAGATAGCATACACGTATTTTCTCTCTCGGTTTTATTTTCAGCTTACAGTTGCAGGGGTGAAGATTCATATTGGCATAGAAATCCGGTGCGGAAATTTCTTCGAACTGTTCTCCTATGCACACCTCATGAATGAGCGAAAGTAATTTCATGCTGAAATATTCCTGTTGTTCTTCTGTCGTTTCCTGCTGACTGATTGGCTCGCTTGATTTATTCTCTTGCTTTCCGTCAGGAATGTATTTCTTCAATATATCCAGAAAAAGGCAGCTTTGACGGTATATGTCCGCACAACAGTTCTTCATGTATTGGAATGCCTCTGTTCTTGCAGCCTTTTGCTGATCATAGAGTTTGTTCAGTTTGGCTTTTTCCCTGTCATATTCAGCCTTGCAGCGTTCATATTCTTTCTCTGCCTGTTTTTCCTCTTCGGCTGTATGCTCCCTGTAACCAATGGAATCATACCTGTTGTTGGCTTCATTCAGCGGCTTGCTCAGACTTCTTGTAACATCCAGCTGGGCTTCAATTTCCTGAGAATACCTTTCCATGTGCTGATAGCAAGCACGTTCTATGGCTCTGTCACTTAACGGGCGTATCTCATAAGCCTGTATGCTCTTTTCTATTTCAGTTTTCAGGCTGTTGAGTATCAAGGTGTATTGCTCTTTTTGCTTGTCAAGCACCAGTTCAAGGATAGCGGCTTCAAAGGATTTCATGTCATTATACTCCTGATAGAAATCCGATATGAATTTCTGCCTGTCAAAAGAAAAAGCGTAATTATCTATATAGTCTCTGTATATTCTGTTGAGTTCTCCATATTGGGGAATCATCGTCTGTATCTTTCCTGCCATATACTTTATATTATGGGTTCTTGTCCTTGTCAAGGAATAAGGTCAGTTCTTCTTCCACTTCTTCTATACTCGGTAGGGCAGATTTCAGATTTTCGGGTACTGCCTTGCTCAATTGATAGTCGCTGATACCTATCGGCTGGTCATATCCAGCCAAGGCATATTGTGCCACGACCTCATCCTTACCCCTGCACAGCAAAAGACCGATGGTCTTGTTATCATTTTCTCCCCTCAGTTTATCATCTACAACATTGATATAGAAATTTAACTGCCCTGCATATTCCGGTTTGAATGGCGTTGCTTTCAATTCCACGACAACATAGGCGTGGAGCTTGATATTATATAGGATCAGGTCGGCGAAAAAGTCACTGTCCCCAATCTGGAAATGTTTTTGTCTGGCAACAAAAGCAAAGCCGTTACCCATTTCCAGCAAGTAACGGGTTACATGCTTTACCAGCTGTTCTTCTATATCCCTTTCGTCAGCCTTTTCCTTTGCTCCTGCCAAGTCAAAGATATACGGGTCTTTTAACAGATAATTGGCAAGATCGCTTTGAGGTGCCGGAAGTGTGGCAGTGAAGTTGTTTACCTTGTTACTCTTGATTTGTCTGTCATACAGATTACTTTCAATCTGCATTTTCAGCACATTACTGCTCCAACCCATTTCTACAGATTGTTTCATATACCAATACCTTACACCTAATGGTAGCGGATTATTGAGTATGACCATATGGCTTGCCCAATTTATTCTTGCAATCGGTGACGCCAAGAATAAATCTTCTATATCCTCTATTTTTATTTTATAGATGGTTGCTACTGTTTTTTCTACATTCTGAAATTGCGCAGGAACCTCCTGCGTAATTTCTAAAGATTGATTATCAGCTGATTGTATTTGCGCAGTAAGCTCCTGCGTAAATTGCCCGCTGTTGAGTTTAAGGACTTCATTAGTAATGTTTTGAATATTAGGGACTGACAGTATTGAATCTGTTTCAATAAAACTACGAAGTACATTTAACGGATATAAACGGGCAAACTGGCACATATAAGTAAGATTACGCTCCGAATATCCCTTCTTTTCAGGATAATTGAATCTGATTGCCTGTGCCAACTTCTTGATAATTTTACCACCCCAGCCATGCAGGTTTTGGTGGTACAGTATATAATTGCCCATTTTCCAGTAATGGAACAACATCTGGGCATTGGCTGCGGTAATGAGCCGGACTTGTGCCTGTTCTATTTCCGCACCGACAGCATGGACAAAGGCATCAAAATGACCTTTCTTTATATTATGTTCGTTGTTATTTTCCATATTACTAACTATTACTTAACAAAGATAACTCTAATAATGGATAATCTGTGAAACAGACTGATACTTTTATAGTTGGTTAAACTTGTTCATTGCATTAGCCTTAATATCATCGGCTATGTCAATGTAGGGCTTCATGGCTTTATAATCACTGTGTCCTGTCCATTTCATTACAACCTGTGCCGGAATACCTAGAGCCAGCGCATTACAGATGAATGTTCTTCTTCCTGCATGAGTACTGAGCAATGCGTATTTCGGGGTAACTTCATCTATGCGCTCATTCCCTTTATAGTAGGTTTCACGTATAGGTTCGTTAATTTCTGCCAGTTCTCCCAGTTCTTTCAGATAATCATTCATTTTCTGATTGCTGATAACAGGCAATACCATGTGGTTTTCAAAATGGATGTCCTTGTATTTTTCAAGTATGGCTTTACTGTACTTGTTCAGTTCAATACTCAGACTATCTGCCGTTTTAACGGTGGTAACTTCTATGTGGTCGGACTTGACATCACTTCTCTTTAGGTTACGAACATCTGAATAACGCAGACTGGTAAAGCAACAGAACAGGAAAACATCCCGGACACGTTCCAGATACTGTTTGTCTTTGGGTATCTGATAATCTTTTAGTCTGTTCAACTCTTCCCATGTCAGGAAGATTACCTTCTTGGGGGTGGTTTTCAATTTCGGTTTGAACGTATCGTATGCTATATTCTGGTGATAGTCTTTCTTGAAGCTCCACCGCAGGAACCATTTGAGGAATCCCATTTGTTTACCGATGGTACTGTTTCTCATGTCTTTTTTGTCACGCAGGAAATTGATATACTCGTTCAATCCGAACTCATCGAAATATTCAAAGGTCACATCTTCCTTGAACTCCTTGAGGTGATTTTTAACGGCTGCAAACTTTTCGTATGTGGATTCAGTCCAGTTATTCTGATTGCCGCATTCTTTTACAAATTCATCGAACACCTCCCAAAAACTTATCTGTGCTTCTTCCTGCTGTTCTTCGTTGGCATTCTTCATCCGCAGGTTGAATGCATCCTTTAGTTGTTGGGTAGTTGGCATGGTTTCCTGTACCTCAAACTCCTTGAACACATTTTGAATTTCGGCATAGTATTTCAGCAGATCGGCATTGATTTCAGATGCACTTTGCTTTAATTTGTTGGTACACCCGTTCTTTACTCGCTGCTTGTCGGAATCCCATTTGGCTACATCGATGCGGTAACCCGTTGTAAACTCAATGCGCTGGCTTGCGTATATGACGCGCATACGGATGGGGACATTCTCCACAATTGGCACACCGTTCTTTTTCCGGCTTTCCAATGCAAAAATGATGTTTCGTTTGATATTCATAATTGGGTGCGTTTGAAATTCTACACCCAAATATACACCCAATATTTGGAATAGCAAAAGATATTCAGAAAGATTTAGATTTACTATGTATTCCAAATTGTGTGTGATTATCAGTAATTTGCAATTTTATGATATTTCTTGAATGTATAGGTTCGAGAGCCTCCCTCTCCGCAAACTATTAAAAATCAAACATTTACAAGAACGTCCGATTATAATATATAGTCGGACGTTTTTCATTTTTATTCAGTATCCTACGTCATTCCATCCTTCCATACTTCATTTCTTCTCCATTTTTATCATACTGCTTACGCTTACCAGTAGGAAGGCCAGTCAGCGTTATGCGAACCACAGCTGTACGATGAATACTTCTCTTGACTGCCTCGTCGAAAGCCTCCATGTGCTTGGGCAGAAAACGCTGACTTATCAGCTTGAGAGCATGTATCTTTTCATCGTCATCTGTCACAAGTTCCGCTTTCCCAAAGGCTATTGCAGAACGATACTGAAGCGTAAAAGTACCATCTTTAGGCCCAACCGTAGGTTGGCATTTCGTGACAGCCGAAAGGCATACCTCTGGATGTACAGCCAGTGCATCGAGCTTATCACCTTCAGGCGCACAATGAAAATACCACACATTGTCGCTAGCACAAGCCAGCGAGAGCGGCACACCATAGGCCGTGCCATCCGCCCTTGTAAAACTTACAGTAATGTACGGAGCCTTGCGCATTATTTCCAACGCCCAATCGCTACTCATTTCTCTGCTTACTTTTCTCATATTCTTTTTAGTATTTAGAAAATCATCCTTTCATTCCACTTTTACGGCTTACAAAAATACAACCGACACGCCAATAAACATATAAAAAAGATGTCCATTTGTACGAGTAATGCGGATAACCTCAAAAAACGATGCTTTCCTGTCCCTAAAACAGTGCTTTCGTCCATCAAAAACAATGCTTTTCTCACAAAGAGGCACTTTACGACGCTAATGTAGGCAGTTGGAAACACCAAGCAGCCAATGTTTTTTCTCCAGTTGGGAAAAAAGTTTTTCCCAACTGGAAAAAAATAGAACTAGTCATTCATTAGTATATTCCACAGAAAATCCGTAAGTTTGCCCGAACGTAAATTGCAAATGTATGCCAAACTATGATTTAATCGCCATACTGGGTCCTACAGCTTCGGGAAAGACACCTTTTGCAGCAGCTCTGGCAGCTGAACTGAAAACGGAAATCATTAGTGCCGACTCCCGACAGGTGTACCGCGGCATGGATTTGGGTACAGGGAAGGACTTGGTCGACTACAACGTAAACGGGCAAGCCATCCCCTACCACCTGATAGACATTGCCGAGCCGGGCTACAAGTACAACGTCTTCGAGTTCCAGAGCGACTTCCTGACGGCTTACGAAGATATCCGCCACAGGGGTATGATACCCATCGCCTGCGGAGGGACGGGGCTCTATCTGGAAGCTGTGCTGAAAGGCTACCGCCTGCTGCCCGTACCCGAGAACCCTGAGCTGCGCGCCCGCCTGGCAGACAAATCGCTGGAAGAACTGACTGAACTGCTGAAAACCTACAAGACCTTGCACAACACAACGGACGTGGACACAGCCAAACGAGCCATCCGAGCCATCGAAATAGAAGAGTACTACCTGCACACACCCGTGGACGAGCGTTCGTTTCCCCAGCTGAAAAGCCTTATCATCGGCGTGGACATCGACCGCGACCTGCGCCGCGAAAAGATAACCCGCCGCCTGAAGCAGCGACTGGACGAAGGTATGGTGGACGAAGTGCGCCGCTTGCTGAAACGGGGTATTGCAGCAGAAGACCTCATCTATTACGGACTGGAATACAAATACCTGACCCTCTACGTCACAGGCCAGCTGACTTACGACGAGATGTTCCACGGACTGGAAACCGCCATCCATCAGTTTGCCAAGCGGCAGATGACATGGTTCAGAGGCATGGAACGGCGCGGCTTTACCATCCACTGGATGGACGCACGCCTGCTCATGGAAGAAAAGATTGCGTTTGTCAAAGGAAAACTCACAGAGAATTTGTAAATTTGCAAGTGACAACGGCAGAAAAGAGGCTTCCTTCCTCTCCCACTGCCAAACAATAATGACAAAGAAGCTATGACGAAATCACCCGAAAAATGGGGGGTGATATACAACCCCAAAGCCGGCACACGCAAAGTGCAGAAACGGTGGAAAGAAATCAAGGAATACATGGACAGCCGAAACGTGGCTTATGACTACGTACAATCCGAAGGGTTCGGCTCGGTGGAACGTTTGGCCGGCATTCTGGCCAACAACGGCTACCATACCATCGTCATCGTGGGTGGCGACGGCGCCCTGAACGATGCTATCAACGGCATTATGAACTCCGATGCTCCTGACAAGGAAAACATCAGCCTGGGCATCATCCCCAACGGCATCGGCAATGACTTTGCCAACTACTGGGACATGAGCGATGACTATAAAGAGGCTGTAGACTGCATCATCCACGGGCGACGCAGACGTATCGACGTAGGTACATGCTACTATTACGACGGACAGAAACACCTGACACGCTACTTTCTGAACGCCATCAACATCGGCCTGGGAGCACGCATCGTAAAGGTAACCGACCAGTGCAAACGATTCTGGGGCGTAAAGCCATTGTCATATTTCATGGCCTTGTTATCGCTCATTTTCGAACGCAAGCTTCATCGCATGCACCTGAAGATAAACGGCGAACACATCCGCGGACGTATCATGACGGTTTGTATCGGCAGTGCGCGTGGTTATGGACAAGTGCCGAGTGCCGTCCCTTACAACGGTTGGCTGGACGTTTCTGTCATCTACCGTCCCGAACTTCGCCAGCTGCTCAGTGGCCTGTGGATGCTGATACAAGGACGTATCCTGAACCACAAGGTAGTTCACCCCTATCGTACTCAACACGTCAAAGTGCTTCGTGCGCAGAATGCGGAAGTCGACCTGGACGGACGTATTCTTGACCGCCACTTCCCGCTGGAAATCGGTATCCTGCACGAAGCCATTACGCTGATTATACCCGAATAAGAGACGAATTACAAGCCGATAATCACTAAAAAAATCTCTCTGGCGTGTGACTTTCGGCCACCGCCTTCGACTGATACATACAGAAAAACTTAAAAATTGAGTTATGAGACATTTATTCAAGAAAACCATCCTGGCCGCAGTCATCGTCTGCGGTAACATGGGAATCCTTTTCGCCCAGCAGATGCCACCCGTCCCCATGGACGCACAGGTACGCGTGGGCAAGTTGGACAACGGACTGACCTATTACATCCGTCACAACGAAAAACCCGAAAACCGTGTTGAATTTCATATCGCACAGAAAGTAGGTTCTATCCTCGAAGAGCCACAACAACGCGGACTGGCACACTTCCTGGAGCACATGGCCTTCAACGGTACGAAAAACTTCCCCGGCGACGAACGTGGCCTGGGTATCGTACAATGGTGCGAAACGAAAGGTATCAAATTCGGTGTGAACCTCAACGCCTATACCTCGGTGGATGAAACTGTTTACCGCATCAGCAACGTCCCCAGTACGGATGCATCCGTAGTAGACTCCTGCCTGCTCATCCTGCACGACTGGAGCAACGCCATCCTGCTGGCCGACAAGGAGATTGACAAGGAACGCGGCGTCATCCGCGAAGAGTGGCGCAGCCGCAACAGCGGCATGCTCCGCCTCTACACCGAAGCGCAACCCGTCATTTACCCCGACTCCAAGTACAGCGACTGTATGCCCATCGGCAGCATCGACGTCATCAACAACTTCCCCTATCAGGACATCCGCGACTACTACGCCAAATGGTATCGTCCCGATCTGCAGGGTATCATCATCGTGGGTGACATTGACGTAGACCAGATGGAAGCCAAAATCAAGTCGGTATTTGCTGACGTGAAGAAGCCCATCAACCCAGCCGAACGTGTCTACTATCCCGTACCCGATAATGCCGAACCCCTTATATATATAGGTAAGGACAAGGAGATAGACAGTCCGAGCATCGACATCTACTTCAAGCACGATGCTACGCCCGACTCCATCAAGGGAACTATGGCCTACCTGGTACAGGACTACCTGATGAGCACCATCACCATGATGCTGAATGAGCGTCTGAGCGAACTGGCACAGAGCGCCAACCCGCCCTATGTAAATGCCGGCAGTTATTATGGCAACTTCTTCCTGTCCAAGACCAAAGAAGCCTTCAACATCTCTGGTACAGCCAAAGACAACGGTCTGAAGGAAACTTTGACCGCTCTGCTGACGGAAGTAGAACGTATGCGCCGCTATGGATTCACGGAATCGGAATATGCACGTGCCCGTGCAAACATCCTGCAACGCATTGAGTCTTCCTATAACGAACGTGCCAACACGAAGAATGATTCGTACGTAAACGAGTGCATCCAGCACTTCCTCGACGCTGAGCCTATGCCAGGCATCGAATACGAATATACTGTCTTCAACCAAATAGCCCCCAACATTCCTGTGGCTCTGGTAAACCAGATTGTACAAAGCGAACTGATTCCTGACAACAACGAGGTGGTCATCATCTCCGCCCCCGACAAAGAAGGCGAAGTAATCCCCACTAAGGAAGAAGTGCTGGCACAGCTGAACGGCATGAAACAGCTCGACGTGAAACCCTACGAAGACAAGGTAAGCAACGAACCGCTGATGAAAGAAGCTCCCAAAGGCGGCAAGATCGTATCGGAAAAGGCTGACGCCATCTATGGCACAACGGAACTGACCCTGTCGAACGGTGTGAAGGTTTACGTGAAGAAGACTGACTTCAAGGCTGACGAAATCCGCATGAGCGCTTTCAGTCTGGGTGGAACAAGTCTGCTGCCCGACAGTGACAAGCTGAACTTCAACCAAGGCATTCTGAACGGCGTAATCTCTGCCGGCGGACTGGGTGACTTCAGCAACGTGGAACTGACGAAGATGCTGGCCGGCAAGAAAGTATCGGTAGACGCAGGTGTAGGCGGTACACAAGAATACGTACACGGCAACTGCTCACCCAAAGATTTTGAAACGATGATGCAGCTCACTTACCTGAGCTTCACAGCTCCACGCAAGGATATGGAAGCTTTTGCCTCTTTCAAGACACGTCTGAAAGCACAGCTGGAAAATGCAGCAGCCAACCCGCTGTCGAGCATCAACGACACCATCACCTCGATGATGTACGGCAACCATCCGCGCTATCTCTCGCTGAAGCCCGAACTGATCGACCAGATCGACTACGACCGCGTTCTGCAAATCTACAAGGAACGTTTCGCCAATGCAGGCGACTTCACCTTCTTCCTCGTTGGTAACATCGATCTGGAACAAATGAAGCCGCTCATCGAGCAATACCTCGGCGCTCTGCCCTCTACAGGTGCTAAAGAAACCGTACGCGACAACCACATGGACATCGCCAAGGGCATTCTGAACAAGACATATGCCAAGGAACAGCAAACACCGATGGCCACTGTCTTCATGCTCTACAGCGGTGACTGCAAATATGACCTGAAGAACAACCTGCTAATGAGCTTCCTGACACAGGCACTCGACATGGTTTACACGGAGGAAATCCGCGAAAAAGAAGGCGGTACATACGGCGTCAGCTGCTACGGAGGACTGAACAAATACCCGACGGAAGACATAATGATGCAGATTGTATATCAGACAGACCCTGACAAATTCGAAAAGCTGAATTCCATCATCGATCGCGAAATGAAAGAAATGGCTACCGAAGGTCCAAGCGACGAACACATGCAGAAAATCAAGGAGTATATGCTGAAAAAGTATAACGACAACCAGAAAGAAAACAGCTACTGGGTAAACAATCTGAAAGAATATTTCTGCAACGGTGTGGACAATACCAAAGACTACGTAGAAACGATCAATGCCATCAGCAAAGCAGACGTACAAAAGTTTGCTGCTGACCTGCAAAAGCAGGGCAACAAGATTACAGTGGTGATGACCGTACCCGACAAGAAGTAATACTAAAAGGAAAGCCCTACATAAAATAACAGGCACGGATGACACGGAAAGACAACGGAATGGCATAGCAAATCCGTAAAATCCGAGTTATCCGTGCCTTTTTCATACCAAACATTTACATGCAATCATGAACTTGTTTCTCGAACTACGCCGACATGGCAAGCTGGCCGACAAACGCCATCCCATGTACGACAAAAACAAATTCGGCCGTTTTTGGATGTACCTCATGGCCGCCTTCTGGGCCGGGTATCTGATATTCTTCGGCACAACTTTTGCTTTTGCCCTGAGTGAAGAGTCGCGCGAGCCCTACCAGATCATCAACGGGGGACTCATCATCATCCTGGCGCTCGACTTCCTCATCCGTTTTCCTTTCCAAAAAACACCTACGCAGGAAATGAAACCCTACCTGTTGCTTCCCATTAAACGCAACAGGCTGATAGATTGTCTTCTACTTCGTTCTGGGCTGAGTACGTTCAACCTCTTCTGGCTGTTCTTCTTTGTACCGTTGGCTATCATCACCGTAACGCGTTTCTATGGCGTGACAGGCGTTGTTACCTACAGTATCGGCATCTGGCTGATGATGGTAATGAACAACTACTGGTTCTTGCTGTGTCGCACGTTGATGAACGAACGCATCTGGTGGACTTTCCTTCCGCTTGCCGTTTATGGCGCTATCGGTTGTGCCCTGTTCATTCCTGACGACAGCCCTTTGTTCGACTGGGCCGTAACATTAGGCGAAGGCTTCATTACAGGCAATGCATTCAGCTTTCTCAGCGTGATAGTCGTCATCATTGCTCTATGGTTCGTTAACCGCAAAGTGATGCAGGGGCTGGTGTACAGCGAACTAAACAAAGTAGAAGACACGACAGTGAAGGTGCGCAGCGTGTCGGAATACCGCTTCCTGGACCGCTACGGCGAAATAGGAGAATACATGCGCCTGGAGCTGAAGCTGCTGCTACGCAACAAAGTATGCAAAGCCTCACTACGTTCCATTGTTATCATCGTACTGATGTTCAGCGGTATCCTCAGCTTTTCGGATATCTACGACTCTGACGGCATGAAAAACTTCATCATGGTGTACAACTACGTCATCTTCGGCATCATGTTCCTGCTCAGTATCATGAGTTACGAAGGTAACTACATTGATGGACTGATGAGCCGCAAGGAATCTATCTACTCGCTGCTGCGTGCCAAGTACATCCTTTATAGCGTAGCTATTCTGATTCCCTTCCTGCTGATGACACCTGCTATGGTGACAGGCAAGCTGACCGTTGTCAGTTGCCTGGCTTGGGCACTGTTTACCGCCGGAGCCATCTATTTCTGCCTGTTCCAGTTGGCCGTATACAACAACCGCACGCTGGACTTGAACACCAAACTGACCAATCGCCAGAATATGGGAACAGGACTGCAGAATCTCATTTCGTTTGCAGCCTTCGGTTTACCTTTGTTGCTAAATTTCGTTCTCAAAATATGGCTGGGCGAAAATACCACTAATATCATCCTGATTGTCGTAGGACTGGGCTTCATCCTCACCTCGCGCTTCTGGTTGAAAAATATCTATCATCGCTTCATGAAACGACGTTATAAAAACCTGGAAGGATTTCGTGACAGCCGGCAGCGATAAAAGACAAATATCAGAAATATAAAATATCAATTACTAAATATTGAACTTACATTGTTCTTGACTATGATACAGATTAACTCATTACAGAAATTATTCGGTGAAAAGAAAGCCGTCGACATAGAAAACTATACAATCAACCAGGGCGAAATGCTCGGACTTGTGGGCAACAACGGCGCAGGAAAGACGACTCTCTTCCGCCTTATTCTGGACTTGCTGCAAGCCGACCGCGGCAACGTCTGCATTGACGGAACCGACGTCAGCAAGAGTGAAGACTGGAAAACCTTTACAGGTGCCTTCATCGACGACGGCTTCCTCATTGACTACCTGACACCCGAAGAATACTTCTACTTCATCGGCCGTATGTACGGGCTGAAAAAGGAAGAGGTAGACGAACGCCTCCTGCCCTTCGAACGTTTCATGAACGGCGAAGTAATGGGGCAGAAGAAATTTATCCGCAACTACTCCATGGGCAACAAGCAGAAAATAGGCATCATCTCGGCTATGCTTCCCCATCCACGCCTACTCATTTTGGACGAACCGTTCAATTTCCTGGATCCCTCATCACAAGCCATCATCAAGCACTTGCTGAAACGCTACAATGAAGAGCATAACGCTACTGTTCTTATCTCAAGCCACAACCTGAACCACACGGTAGACATCTGCCCCCGCATCGCCCTGCTGGAACACGGCATCATCATCCGTGACATTGACAATGCCAACGGTTCAGCAGAAAAGGAACTGGAAGATTACTTCAACGTAGGTGTCAAGGAAGAAGAACTGGCCGAAGAAGAGGAGGCACAACCATTATCAACAACTGACGAACCGGAAGTACAAGAAGTACAAAAAGACGAGGAGGCGAAAGCATAATGAAATGCCTGTACAGACTATTACTCCCTGCAATACTGCTGCTCTGTCTAAGTGCCTGCCATACATCGACTCCTCGACTAGACTATCGGGCCTTAGCTCGTGCCTCAGTAAAGCTGGGTATAGACATCGGCCCCAAGGATAACCATCACCTGTATCTCACCGCCGCCGAATGGATAGGGACCCCCTACCGTAGCGGCGGGCACACTCAAAAAGGAACAGATTGCTCGGGTATGACGGGAGAAATCTATCGGAAAGTATACCATATGCGTCTTCCACGCAGCACCAGTGAGCAAATGAAAGCCTGCCGAAAAGTCTCGCGTCGGGAATTGAAAGAAGGTGATCTCGTATTCTTCCACAATGGAAAATCACGAAAAAAAGTTACCCACGTAGGCATCTATCTGAAAGACGGATACTTTGTACATGCTAGTACCAGCCGGGGAGTCATTGTCAGCCACCTTGACGAGGCCTATTACCGCCGCTGCTGGCTACGCGGCGGACGCCCCTGAATCATTTGCATTTCTTAAAATCAGCAATCAATCCCTCACGCATCCAATTGGCCAGTGCCTGACGGTTGTCACTGATGACAAAACGGCGCTGGTCAAAGCTATTCTGAATATTTCCCAACTCTACAAATAATGCAGGAGGAGTAGAATTAAGCAATACATAGAGATTACGACTGCTCACCGTCCCTTCGAAACCACGATTGGGTTGATGGCGGTCATATTTACGCTCGAACGTATTCTTCATGCCACGAGCCAATTGCTCGCCATATTTGCTACCTGGAGCATGATAAAAGAATACATCGGTCTGGGCCCGCTTACTACGGCTATCCACATGGAGAAATACCGAACGACAATACTTGTATTTCTGTCGGTCTTTGCGATAGAGTTCATTGATTTTCACACAACGTTGTTTCAGACGTTCGACCTGATTGAGTGGAATAGGATCGCCCATACATGTCTCCCGTTTGCTATTCTTCAGATAATTATCATTACGGATACCGTCTTTCTTATCTTGGATGATAATATGTACTTCGGCACCTTCCTGCATCAGATTACGCGCCAAGCGCAGGGCTACATCATAGGCATACTCATCTTCATGCAACTCATGGCCATTCAGACGCCCTATAGCCCCTGGATCGGGACCACCATGTCCACTGACAATGTAAAAGCAAGCACCGTCCAAGCTACTGCCCGTCACATCGACATGCGAAAGTTTCTTGCCGAACAAGGGTTCCTTAATTTGCCGCTTTTTAGCAGTAACAGACTGTTTTCCTCCCTCTTTCAACGGAGGAAGCACATAACGTACTCCCAATATCAGTTCTTTCTTGCCTTTCAGTTTCTTTTCATTCAGCCGCAGGAATTCACGGTAATAAGCCTGTCCGGAACGATGATTACGCTGCAAAAATGAAGAGATTCCCTCGCCTCTGCGAGGAGTATCGGTAGTCTGCTGGGCCACTGCAGAAAGGGTGAATAGGGCCAATATCAAAGGAAGTAAAATATGTCTCATTCTATTAAATCCACTAAAAATCCGGTTTCAGCCGACAAATTTACAGTATTTTCCGTACTTTTGCGAGAAATAAGTGCATATAAATAACCCAAAACTATACAATTATTCGATTATGACCAAGCGATTCAAACCCGAAACCCTGTGCGTACAGGCCGGCTGGTCTCCCAAAAAAGGAGAACCCCGCGTACTCCCCATCTATCAGAGTACAACTTTCAAATACGATACCAGCGAACAGATGGCTCGCCTCTTCGACCTGGAAGACAGCGGATACTTTTATACCCGCCTTCAGAACCCTACAAATGATGCAGTAGCTGCTAAAATCGCAGCATTGGAAGGTGGCGTAGCTGCCATGCTGACTTCAAGTGGACAAGCTGCCAACTTCTATGCCGTCTTCAACATTTGCCAGGCAGGCGACCACTTTGTATGCTCATCATGTATTTATGGTGGGACATTCAATCTTTTCGGTGTAACAATGAAAAAGCTGGGCATTGACGTGACTTTCATCAATCCCGATGCATCGGAAGAAGAGATTTCTGCCGCTTTCCGCCCCAACACCAAGGCACTGTTTGGCGAAACCATTTCGAATCCCACACTCGAGGTTCTTGACATCGAAAAGTTTGCCCGCATTGCTCATAAACATGGAGTTCCTCTGATTGTAGACAACACCTTCCCTACCCCTATTAATTGCCGTCCGTTTGAATGGGGAGCCGACATCGTAGTACACTCCACAACGAAGTACATGGACGGACATGCCACAAGCGTAGGCGGATGTATCGTAGACAGCGGTAACTTCGACTGGGATGCCCACGCCGACAAATTCCCCGGTCTCTGCACTCCTGATGAATCATACCATGGACTGACCTATACAAAAGCTTTCGGTAAAATGGCCTACATCACCAAAGCTACAGCCCAATTAATGCGTGATTTAGGCAGCATCCAATCACCGCAGAACGCCTTTCTGCTAAACCTCGGACTGGAAACACTGCACCTGCGCATGCCACAACATTGCAAAAATGCGCAAGCCGTAGCCGAATACCTGTCTAAGAATAACAAAGTAGCGTGGGTAAACTACAGCGGCCTACCAGGTGATAAATATTATTCACTGGCACAAAAATACATGCCAAACGGATCATGTGGTGTGGTAACTTTTGGATTAAAAGGCGGACGCGACGTTGCTATCAAATTTATGGACTCACTAAAATTGGCAGCCATCGTTACCCATGTAGCCGACGCCCGCACCTGCGTACTCCATCCAGCCAGTCATACACACCGTCAATTAACAGACGAGCAACTGATGGAAGCCGGTGTACGTCCAGACCTTATCCGATTCTCTGTCGGTATCGAAAATGCCGAAGATATTATTGCTGACATCGAGCAAGCATTAAACGCATAGAATCATAGAACAAATACAAAAAACGAATATGGGAAAGATTACGAAAGAAGCCGCTTTGCTCTATCATTCAATGGGCAAACCGGGAAAAATTGAAGTGGTGCCCACCAAGCCTTATACCACACAAACCGACCTCTCGCTGGCTTATTCACCCGGCGTAGCCGAACCCTGTCTGGAAATAGAGAAAAATCCGCAGGATGCCTACAAATACACAGCCAAAGGAAATCTGGTAGCCGTTATTTCTAACGGTACTGCCGTACTCGGGCTGGGAGACATCGGCGCCCTGAGCGGTAAACCCGTAATGGAAGGCAAAGGATTGCTCTTCAAAATCTATGCAGGTATTGATGTATTCGACATCGAAGTAAATGAAAAGGACCCCGAGAAATTCATCCAAGCCGTAAAGGCTATTGCCCCTACTTTTGGAGGAATCAATCTGGAAGATATCAAGGCACCTGAATGCTTCGAAATAGAACGCCGACTGAAAGAAGAATTGGATATTCCCGTAATGCATGATGACCAGCACGGAACAGCCATCATCTCAAGTGCAGGACTGTTGAACGCACTCGAAGTAGCTGGCAAACGAATTGAAGACGTACGCATCGTAGTGAACGGTGCCGGAGCATCAGCCATTTCGTGCACCAAACTGTATGTTTCGTTAGGCGCCCGCCGCGAAAACATCCTGATGCTGGACAGCAAAGGAGTCATTACAAGCGATCGTGAAAATCTGACTGAACAAAAGCGCTTCTTTGCTACGGACCGCCGCGATGTACACACACTGGAAGAAGCCATTAAAGGAGCCGACGTTTTCCTCGGTTTGTCCAAAGGCAATGTGCTAACACAGGACATGGTACGCTCGATGGCAGACCATCCCATCGTCTTCGCCCTGGCCAACCCCACACCGGAAATCTCTTACGAAGACGCTATGGCTGCCCGGCCTGATGTGCTGATGTCGACTGGCCGCTCAGACTATCCCAACCAGATCAACAACGTCATCGGCTTCCCCTACATTTTCCGTGGTGCATTGGACACACACGCCAGTGCTATCAACGAAGAAATGAAAATTGCTGCCGTACACGCTATTGCCGACCTGGCCAAGCAACCCGTACCCGACGTAGTAAACGAAGCCTACCATGTGAATAATTTCACTTTTGGTCCCGAATACTTCATCCCGAAACCCGTCGACCCACGTCTCATTACAGAAGTGTCGTGCGCCGTGGCCCGTGCCGCCATGGAGAGTGGAGTAGCCCGCAAGAATATCGAAGACTGGGATGCCTACTGCCTACAGTTGCGTGAACTGATGGGTTACGAAAGTAAACTCACCCGCCAGCTCTACGACACGGCACGCCGCAATCCACAACGCGTAGTTTTTGCAGAAGGTATCCACCCCAATATGTTGAAAGCTGCTGTTGAAGCTAAAGCCGAAGGTATCTGTCATCCTATTCTGCTGGGCAATGATGAAGCCATCATGAAATTGGCCAAGGAACTGGATCTCAGCCTAGAAGGTATTGAAATTGTCAACCTGCGTCACCCCGATGAAGCTCCGCGCCGTGAACGTTATGCCCGCATCCTGTCTGAAAAGCGTGCACGCGAAGGTGCGACCTACGAGGAAGCTAACGATAAAATGTTCGAACGCAACTACTTCGGCATGATGATGGTCGAGACAGGTGAGGCAGATGCTTTCATCACCGGACTCTACACCAAATACAGCAACACCATCAAGGTAGCTAAGGAAGTAATCGGCATCCGTCCCGAATACAAACATTTCGGTACCATGCACATCCTCAATTCCAAGAAGGGTACCTACTTCCTGGCCGACACGCTCATCAACCGTCATCCCGACACGGATACGCTGATTGACATCGCCAAGTTGTCGGAACACACTGTGCGTTTCTTCAACCATACTCCGGTGATGGCCATGCTGAGCTACTCCAACTTCGGTGCCGACACAGAAGGAAGTCCTGTCAAGGTACACGAGGCCGTAGACTACATGCAGCAGCACTATCCCGAACTGGCCATCGATGGCGAAATGCAGGTGAACTTTGCCATGAATCGCGAAATGCGTGACAAAAAGTATCCTTTTACCCGTCTTTTTGGCAAGGATGTCAATACGTTGGTATTCCCCAACTTGAGTTCAGCCAATTCAGCATACAAACTACTGCAGGCAATGGATACAGACGCCGAACTCATCGGTCCGATACAAATGGGTCTGAACAAGCCTATCCACTTTACAGACTTCGAAAGTTCGGTACGTGACATTGTGAACATTACTGCCGTGGCTGTCATCGACGCCATTGTCGACAAAAAGAAAGCGAAACAATGAGAAAACCGCTTTCTAAATCACAAATAGTTTGCATCACGCTTCTTTGGGCGTTACTTTGCTACTATGTATTAGTATACAGCGAACGAATTGACGGTCCTGTCATCCTAATGATACTCATTTCGGCAGCATTGGTGTTCATTCCTGTCATCCAGTCACTGAAGAAGCGGTAAAAACATATCGTTTTTCTACTAAAAGCGAGATAAAACAAAAAAAATGACGTTTTATCTCGCTTTTTATTTATAAATTGTTTGCACTTATCATTTTTATATATACATTTGCAACCGCAAGTAATAAAACAACTAATAAAACAAAGATTATGAATGCAGCTAAGGTATTAGAAGATTTAAAAAGACGGTTTCCCAATGAACCTGAGTATCATCAAGCCGTAGAAGAGGTATTAGGTACAATCGAAGAAGAGTACAACAAACACCCCGAATTCGAGAAAGCTAACCTGATTGAACGTCTGTGTATTCCTGATCGTGTATACCAGTTCCGCGTCACTTGGGTAGATGATAAAGGCAACGTACAAACCAATATGGGCTACCGTGTACAACATAACAATGCCATCGGCCCGTACAAAGGTGGTATCCGTTTCCACTCATCTGTAAACCTGGGCATTCTGAAGTTCCTGGCTTTCGAGCAGACTTTCAAAAACTCACTGACTACCCTTCCGATGGGTGGTGGAAAAGGTGGTTCAGATTTCTCTCCGCGTGGCAAGAGCAATGCTGAAGTGATGCGTTTCTGCCAGGCTTTCATGCTGGAACTGTGGCGCCACATTGGTCCGGATGTAGATGTACCTGCTGGTGATATAGGTGTAGGTGGCCGTGAGGTTGGTTTTATGTTCGGCATGTATAAGAAGCTGACCCGCGAATTCAGTGGCGTGTTGACCGGTAAAGGCCGTGAATTTGGTGGTTCACTAATCCGTCCCGAAGCTACGGGTTATGGTAATGTATACTTCCTGATGGAAATGCTGAAGACCAAAGGAATGGATCTGAAAGGTAAGACAGTACTTATCTCAGGAGCAGGTAACGTAGCCCAATATACAGCTGAAAAGGTATTGCAACTGGGCGGTAAGGTATTGACCATGTCCGACTCCGACGGTTACGTTTACGACCCCGAAGGTATCGACCGCGAAAAACTGGACTACATCATGGAACTGAAAAATCTGTACCGTGGTCGTATCCGTGAATATGCAGAACAATATCCTGGCGTGAAATACGTAGAAGGAGCTCGTCCTTGGGGTGAGAAAGCTGATATTGCACTTCCATCTGCCACACAGAATGAAATCAACGGAGACGATGCCAAGAAGTTGATCGCCAATGGTGTAATTGCAGTATCCGAAGGAGCCAACATGCCTTCTACACCGGAAGCAATCCGTGTTTTCCAAGAAGCCAAGATCCTCTACGCTCCGGGTAAGGCTGCCAATGCAGGTGGTGTATCGGTATCGGGTCTCGAAATGACTCAGAACTCTGAACGCCTGTCATGGAGTGCTGAAGAAGTAGATGCAAAACTGCATTACATCATGGAAAACATCCACGAAAACTGCGTGAAGTATGGCACGGAACCCGACGGATACGTAAATTATGTAAAGGGGGCCAATATTGCCGGTTTCATGAAAGTAGCCAATGCCATGATGGCTCAAGGAATTGTATGATGCGAAATAAACAAGCCATAGTTACAACATACAACTTAAACAAGGAGAAAAGCGGGAGGCAGCGATGCCTTCCGCTTTTTCTTTATACAATATTCCATCCTATTGTACTTATTTCCATTTGCTCAAACCTCGGAAGAACGTAACTTAGCCGCATAAATAATCAAGATTAGACCTACAATGAAAAACAAACTGTTACTGCTGCTACTTTTATGGACAGCAACCATCCAAGCTCAAACCCTCCCCCTGCAACTTCCAGAAGGAGCAGGAACCTTACGGTTGGGAATGGTCTGCGGTGAGGAAAGTCGATGGCTAGACCAATGCAAAGTGAAAAACAAAGGAAACCATTACACGGTAGAAGACAAACTGTGGAAAGGAGGTAAAGTAGAACTAACCATCTGTTCACTGACCGACACACAAGGAATCATTCTGAAGGCCACAGCCGAAAATCTACCATCTGACGCTCGCCTGTGCTGGGCTTTCGGTGCTTGTGATGACAAAGTTGTAAAAACGGAACAAAACGATGCAATCCCCACAGACGCCTGTCACGACAATGTGTTCTGTACCGAAGGAAATGCATTTACCGTCTACTACGGTGAGGTGATGAGACTGAGAACTGTACACGGTGTGATGCCCGACGGTCCCGAACCCATCCTCTGCGATGCCCATCAGCAGAACAATCCCCTGACACTCTACCGTTCAGGCAAAAAGACAGATGCTCCCGTAATCGCTGCCCTACGCACCTGGCAAGAAGGAGAGACTCTCTACTTTTGCCTGTACAAACAAAACGCCAAAGCCGACTATAACCACTTTATGCTACCAGCCCTTTTTGACAAAGAAATCAAAAACAACCCATGATGAAACATTTGTATCTTTCCCTGTTCCTGCTGCTGACGTATCTGCCAGCCAACGCGCAGGATTACAAAGTCTACCAGTTTGCAGCCGATGAAGTCCCCGTCCTGGACGGTGATACCCGTGACTGGTCCTGTGTACCCGACAGCTATACCATAACTGAAGCCGCAATGAAAGAAGACGAAGGTAAGCATGCCGCTCCAAACACCGAAACCTTGCAGGTCAGCGTAAAGGTAGGTTGGTGTGCCGAAACCCAGAAATTGTATTTTCTCTACGAAGCCTGGGACAACTACTGGCGCTTCAATGAAAACTCGCTGAATACGGACATTTTCGAAGTAGTAGTGGACGGTGACTGCTCAGGAGGGCCGTTCATCGACCGCTTCCACCCGACTGCTCCTAAAGATGTATGGCAGGCCTGGTTCAAGTTTCATGGCTGCCACGCACAGAACTACCACATCTTCACACCACCCCACGGACGCGACTGGTGCATGCTTTGGGGACCACAGGTGTGGCTGAAGCAGAAGCCCTACGCCGACTATGCCTACCACTATGACTTTCGTGAAGGCGAAGCCGGCAAACTGACGCTGGAGTTCTACATCACTCCCTTCGACCATGCCGATGCCGACGGGCCGGAATTCTCCCGTCCAACCGTCCTCAAAGAAGGCAATGAAATAGGTCTCTGCTGGGCTGTAATCGACTGGGATACCAACCCCACTTCGAAAGACGGTTTCTGGAATCTGTCCGACGAGCACACCATGTACGGAAATGCCTCTTACTTGAAACGATTTACCTTAATGCCCCTACAATGATGAAAAAGATATTGTTCCTGCTGCTCTGCCTCTGCACGGCAGCAATCCAAGCCGACGTATATAATGTAAAAGACTACGGTGCCAAAGCCGACGGAAAGACTATAGACAGCCCCGCTATCAACCGTGCCATCCAGGAAGCAGCCGCCAATGGCGGAGGTACCGTCTACTTGCCCGCCGGCAACTATGCCTGCTACTCCATCCGACTGGCCAGCCACGTCCATCTGCTGATGGAACAAGGCACCGTGATTACAGCCGCCTTCCCTTCCGCTACCGATGGCTATGACGAAGCGGAAGCCAACGAACACAACCGCTACCAGGATTTCGGCCACAGCCACTGGAAGAACTCGCTCATCTGGGGCATCGGACTGGAAGACATCACCATCAGCGGCCCGGGACTGATTGACGGTCACGGGCTGACACGAGAAGAAAGCCGACTGCCAGGCGTGGGCAACAAGGCCATCAGCCTGAAGCTCTGCAAGAACGTCACACTAAAAGATTTCTCCATGCTGCGCTGCGGCCACTTCGGTCTGTTGGCCACGGGTGTGGACAACCTGACTATCCTGAACCTGAAGGTGGACACCAACCGCGACGGATTCGACATAGACTGTTGTAAGAACGTACGCATCAGTCAATGCACAGTCAACAGCCCGTGGGATGATGCCATCGTCCTGAAATCGTCTTACGCTTTAGGCTACTTCAAAGACACGGAAGACGTCACCATCTCCGACTGTTTGGTCAGCGGATACGACCGCGGCAGTGTGCTGGACTGCACATGGCAACGCGACGAGCCGCAAGCCCCCGACCATGGTTTTGTGACAGGACGCATCAAACTGGGCACCGAGTCGAGCGGCGGATTCAAGAACATCGCCATCACCAACTGCATCTTTGAGCGTTGCCGCGGTCTGGCACTCGAAACAGTGGATGGCGGACGCCTGGAAGACATTGTTATCAGCAACATCACCATGCGCGACATCGTCAACTCCCCCATCTTCCTTCGCCTAGGCGCACGTATGCGCAGTCCTGAGGGGACACCCGTGGGCAGCATGAAGCGCATCCTCATCAGCAACGTCAACGTGTTCAACGCCGACTCGCGCTATTCGTCCATCATCAGCGGCATACCCGGAGCCATCATTGAAGATGTCAGCCTGAGCAACATCCATATTTATCACCAAGGCGGCTACACCGAAGCCGACGGACAGCGTACGCCGCCCGAACAAGAGAAAGTATATCCCGAACCATGGATGTTCGGCACCATTCCTGCCAAAGGCTTCTACATCCGCCATGCCCGCAACATCCGGCTGGACAATGTACACTTCCACTACGAGCAGCCCGACGGCCGGCCACTGATGGTCACGGACGACGCTATCGGCATCACCTACCGCAACATCACGTCGGACGGAGAAGTCTACAAGCCCTGAGCCAACCGACCTCCACACGGAAAACGTCAAGCTGAGGGTTAGCGAACCCAAGCTGACGTTTAAGTCGCTGAAGCTGACGTCTATCCATTTTGTTACATTCCTTATCAAAAATGTTTCATGTAACCCTGATGACAGGGAATGAAACATTTTTTTTATTCTTCCTGCGAACGACTGCATACATTTGCACAGGCCTTCAGGCAAAACGCCCGATGACCGAAAAGCGAAACTTCAATTATTAACTTATTAAATAACGTACCATGAAAACAGGTATGAAAAGACATGCAGTATGCTATCGCGCCGCAGCAGCTTTTTTGTTGCTCGGATTGACTTGTGGAAACATTTCCGCACAAGAAGAAAAGAAATCATCGGAACAGCCACAAACGGAAAGCTCCAGTAAAGAGGAGGAAAACCGTAACGTGATGCTGAACGCCGCCAGTGCCAACGGTCCACGTGAAATCCAGATCGGACTACCCTCGGCCGACGTCAATGTATTGGAAAACGGCATCCCCGTCACTTACGCTACCAATCCTCATTCAGTCAACTCCCTTTGGCGTGCCGACGCCAGCCTGAACCACGTGGGACTGCTGAAAATTTCGGAGACAGCCATCACTACCGGAAACATCGGATACGCCGTCAACTCCTTCACCCAGCTGGGGCAGAAAGGCTTTCACGGCACCCTGAACTACAAGAGCAACCACTTCGGCATGCAGGAGTTCTCGCTCAACGTGAACGGCGACATCGCCCGTGACTGGTATTACAGCGGAAGCATCTACCAGGACTTCGACCCGGGAACGTTCAAAATCAAATCGACTCCCTTCCAGGACCGCACGCAGATCTATAAATTCGCCCTGACGAAGAAATACAACGATAACCGTGGCGAACTGACCGCCATCTATCACTACAGCAACAGCCATCCAGTCTACATGTATGCCACACAATCAGCCCCGTTCGTCTACGTGGGCGACGGAAGCGTGAAAGAGTTCGGCCAGTTCGCCCTCGGAACTACTTCCTACCTGCCGATGGACAACGAAATGATGTATCGCGACATGCGCACGGGCGAAGTAAAGAAGACTAACCTCTACGACGCCGTGCAGAACAAGGGCAGCGAGTTCACCCTGATGAACAACTATACTTGGGACAACGGACTGAACTGGCGCACCATCATGAAATATGACCACTCCACCGGCTCGTGCGTTTACCAGACCCCGATGTCGCTCGACCAGAATGAAGCCGGCATCAACTATCTCTACGAAGCCGCTGACGGCAGCATGAAGCCCTACACGGGCGAATACGTGCAGAGCCGCATGTCGTGCCTCAACCGCGGATTTATCGATTCGTTCATGTTCACCACCGAACTGTCACGCCACACAGGCAACAGCACCTGGCGCCTTGGCCTGAACGAATGGTACTATGATATCGACTACGCATCGGCCACTACCATGTACGACCAGTCCGTTCCCACCGACGGCAGTTACCCCGTGCGCCTCTACAACGCAGACTACGCCACCTATGCCGGACGCACCTACGCCGGGAACGGATACTACTATGACTTCAACAAGAACGCTTCGGAATACTACAAGGGACACGAGAACAAGCTGGCCCTCTACTTCACCCACGACTGGGACGTAACCGACAAGCTGAACCTCTACTACGGTGCCCGCCTGGAATACCAAGCCCTGCGCGGCGACAACGCAGCCGTAAAGAACGCCAACGGCGAATACGTAGGCCGCTTTGCCAACTACTACCTGGGCGCCACCGCTCCCGACGGCACTCAGATTGCCCCCACTGCAATGAGCTACGACTGGCTGAACTACGCTCTGACTGCCGCCGCCACCTACAAGCTGACCAAGTCATTCGGCTTCACCGGCGACTTCACCTACATCACCCAGCATCCGAAAATCGAAAACTTCGCCCCTGCCACCCTGCCCAACACGGACAAGATCTCCGTACCCCTGGGACGTGCCGGAATCTACTACAACAACGAATGGTTGAGTCTGACCTCGCTCTTCTCCTATATCTCGAAGACGAACAACAACTCTACCCTGAACCTGCAGCACAAGACCGCTGCCGGACAGACGGAAATCATGGCCGCCCCGCTGACCTACGACATCCAGACGCTGGGTTGGACCACCGACGTCGTTACCCGCCCCTTCAAGGGATTCGACCTGCACTTCCTCTTCACCTACCAGAAGCCGACTTACAAGAAGTATGAGACCTCTGTCACCTTCTCCGACGGATACGTGGGCGAAATCAACGCCACGGGCAATATCGTAGCCGAAATCCCGCAGGTCATCGTCGAAATAGACCCCAGCTACATGATCACCAAGGACCTGAAGATCTGGACCAGCTTCCGCTACTTCAGCAAGACCTACGCCAACATCAACGACGCCTACTACTTCAACGGCCGCTGGGAGACCTTCGGCGGACTGAACTGGCAGGTGAACAAGAAACTTGCCCTGGGCTGCACCGTCGTGAACTTCCTGAACCAGACAGGCGCCAAAGGCAGCATCGCCGGTGCCGAACTGATCGAAAAGGAAGACGCCGGACAGTATGCCGGACACGTCATGGCGGGTAGCTACATCCGTCCGTTCACCGTCGAATTCAGCGCCAGCCTGAAATTCTGATCCTCCCGGCCGGCCACACCGGTGAGGCTCGACGGCGAAGCCCTGCGGAAACCTGCCACACCGGTGAGGCTCAACGGCGAAGCCCTGCGGAGACCTGCCACACCGGTGAGGCACACTGCCGAAGCCCGTCGGAGACCTGCCACACCGGTGAGGCACACTGCCGAAGCCCGTCGGAGACCCGCCGCACCGGTGAGGCTCGTCGCCGAAGCCCGTCGGAGACCCGCCACACCGGTGAGGCACGGCGGCGAAGCCCTGCGGAAACCCGCCACACCGGTGAGGCTAATTCAAAAATAATCTGTACATTTAAACGCTCAAAAACAATAGAACCATGAAAAGGATTTTCAATCACCTGACAATGACTTTGGCAACAGCTGCCGCACTGACAGCCTGCCAGCCGCAGAGCAACGGCATCCGCCTGGAACACCAAGGCGACACGCTCACCATCGTTCACATCACAAACCCAACCCGATACCTCATCCTCCCCATCCAGGAGTCTTGCAACGAAGGCAAGGTAAAACTCATCACGGGCAGCCCCGCCGACATGGCCATGGACGTACGTCTGGCAGTCGATAGCGTAGAATATTACGTGCCCTTCGCCCTGCCGCAGGGAGCCAAAGAAGCCACGGTGACCATCGGCCGTGTGGCTGCTAACGCCATCTGCTGGGACAGCATCCGCCTGGCCGACACCTTCGACACCACCAATACCGACTATTACCGCCCCGTCTATCATCACACGCCGCTCTACGGCTGGATGAACGACGCCAACGGTCTGGTCTATAAAGACGGCGAATATCACCTGTACTTCCAGTATAACCCCTACGGATCGAAGTGGGGCAACATGCACTGGGGACACTCCGTCAGCCGCGACCTCATCCACTGGGAACACCTTGATCCGGCTATCGCCCGCGACACACTGGGACACATTTTCTCGGGTAGCTCCGTTGTCGACAAAAACAACAGTGCCGGCTACGGCAAGGACGCCATGATTGCTTTCTACACCTCGGCCAGCGACGAGCACGGACAGATACAGTGCATGGCCTACAGCAACGACAACGGCCGCACCTATACCAAATACGAAAAGAACCCCATCCTGACGCCGTTCGACGGACTGAAGGACTTCCGCGACCCGAAAGTCTTCTGGTACGAACCCGCACAGAAGTGGTACATGATTGTTTCCGCCGACAAAAACATGCGTTTCTACTCGTCCACCGACATGAAGAACTGGGAATACCTCAGCCAGTTTGGCGAAGGTTACGGCGTACAACCCAACCAGTTTGAGTGTCCCGACTTCGTTCAGCTGCCTGTCGACGGCAACAAGGACAACATGAAGTGGGTGATGATTGTCAACATCAACCCCGGCTGCCCCTTCGGCGGTAGTGCTACGGAATATTTCGTAGGCGAGTTCGACGGCAAGGAATTCAAGTGCGACACGGACAAGAGCGTTACCAAGTGGCTCGACTTCGGTAAGGACCACTACGCCACAGTCTGCTTCTCGAACACCGGCGACCGCACCATCGCAGTTCCCTGGATGAGCAACTGGCAGTATGCCAACGTAACCCCCATCCGCCAGTACCGCGGTGCCAACGCCCTGCCTCGCGAGCTTTCACTCTATACCAAGAACGGTGAAATCTACATGGCCGCCAATGCCGTGAAAGAGACCGAAGGCCTGCGTAAAGGCACTACTCCCGTCAACGACTTCACCCTGGCCGACGAACATCTGGTCAGCCCGCTGGCTACCGGTGCTGAAGGTGCTTGCGAATTGGAAATGGACATCACCCCGGGCAAAGCACAAACCACAGGCTTCCAACTGCTGAACGACAAGGGCGAAAAGGTAGACATCTACCTCGACATGAAGGCTGGCCGCCTCGTCATGGATCGTACCCAAAGCGGACTGACCGCTTTCGGCGAGAAAGCAGAACCTCACGCCAAAGAAACCGACGACCACCGCAAGACCGAATCAGTGAACTACATCAACGATTTCGCTCTGGGCACCTGGGCACCACTCTCTCTGTGCGAAGGCAAGACATATCACCTCGATGTGTTCGTAGACAAGTGCTCTGTCGAAATCTTCGTAGACGGTGGCCGCATCGCCATGACCAACCTCGTGTTCCCCACCCAGCCCTACAACGCTCTGCGTTTCTATACCCAGGGAGGTGAGGCCGAAGTGAAGAACCTGAAAGTACATCAGTTAGGATTGTAACACTAAAAGCCCTTATATCCCATGAAACACCTCATCGCAACGGCGGCACTTGCACTGCTCGCCACCACTACACTGAATGCCAGTGACATGAAACAGATACGCATTTCCACTGATCGCACCGACCTGGTACTGCAGGTGGGCGACAACGGCCGCCTCTACCAGAGCTACTTTGGTGAACGGCTGCTGAACGAGTCCGACCTGAAAGAACTGGGTTGGAGCGTACACCCCGCCTCGGACGGCAGTGTCAGCCGCCGCGGATGGGAGGTGTACAGCGGTTCGGGCAATGAAGACTTCTTCGAACCCGCCCTGGCCGTCACCCACAACGACGGAAATCCTTCCACATGGCTCTACTACGTTTCTTCCTCCTCGCACCCCGTGGAGGGAGGCGTGCAGACCGACATCCAGCTGCGCGACGACAAGTATCCCGTCGACGTGACGCTGCACTACGTGGCCTATCCGAAGGAGAACGTCATCAAGACGTGGAGCGAAATCCGCCATCAGGAGAAGAAGCCCGTTACTTTGTCGGCCTATGCCTCGACCATGCTTTACTTCAGCCGTCCGGCTTACTACCTGACGGAGTTCAGCAGCGACTGGGCCAAGGAAGCGCAGATGAGCACGCAGCCCCTGCTTTTCGGCAAGAAGGTGATCGACACCAAGCTGGGCAGCCGTGCTGCCATGCACACGCATCCCTTCTTCATCGTGGGACTGGACCAACCCGCCCAGGAACAGCAGGGCGAAGTGCTGATGGGCACACTGGCGTGGACAGGCAATTTCCGCTTCACCTTCGAGGTGGACAATGTGGGCAACCTGCGCATCATTCCCGGCATCAATCCGTATGCGTCGGCCTACAAACTGGGACGCGATGAGGTCTTCACTACCCCTGAATTCATCTTTACACTAAGCACTGAAGGTACCGGCCAGGGCAGCCGCAACCTGCAGGCCTGGGCACGCAACTATCAGCTGAAGGACGGCAAAGGCACACGCCTGACACTGCTCAACAACTGGGAAAACACAGCCTTCGACTTCGATCAGGACATCCTAGCCGAACTGATGAAGGAAGCCAAGGACCTAGGTGTGGACATGTTCCTGCTGGACGACGGATGGTTTGGCAACAAATATCCGCGCAAAGACGACCGTGCAGGACTGGGCGACTGGGAAGTGACGCACGACAAGCTGCCCGGCGGCATCCGTACCCTGACCGACGCAGCCAAAGAGGCGGGCGTGAAGTTCGGACTGTGGATAGAGCCGGAAATGGTGAATCCCAAAAGCGAACTCTTCGAGCAGCATCCCGACTGGGCCATCCACTATCCTAACCGCGAGACGTACTACTATCGCAACCAGCTGGTACTTGACCTGAGCAACCCGGCCGTGCAGGACTATGTCTACAGCATTGTGGACAAGCTGCTGAAGGAGAATCCTGACATCGCTTACTTCAAGTGGGACTGCAACAGCCCTATCACCAACATCTATTCGCCCTACCTCAAAGCTGAACAGGGACAACTGTACATCGACCATGTCCGCGGCGTCTATAACGTGATGAAGCGCGTGAAGGACAACTATCCCGACGTGCCCATGATGCTCTGCTCGGGCGGCGGTGCACGTTGCGACTACGAGGCGCTGAAGTATTTCACCGAATTCTGGTGTAGCGACAATACCGATCCTGTGGAGCGCATCTACATCCAATGGGGCTTCTCGCAGTTCTTCCCGGCCAAGGCCATGTGCGCCCATGTGACGAGCTGGAACAAGGCAGCTTCCCTCAAGTTCCGCACCGATGTGGCTTCGATGTGTAAGCTGGGCTTCGACCTGGGACTGAAAGAACTGAGTGCCGAGGAACTGCTCTACTGCCAGACGGCCGTAGCCAACTGGAAGCGTCTGCAATCCGTCATCCTGGACGGTAACCAATACCGTCTGGTATCGCCTTACGAAAGTAACCACATGGCGGTGAACTACGTGAGCACAGACAGCCGCAAGGCCGTACTCTTTGCTTACGATGTCTATCCGCGTTATCAGGAGAAACTGCTGCCCGTCCGCTTGCAGGGACTTGACCCGACGAAGCGCTACAAGGTAGAGGAAATCAACCTGATGCCCGAGGCCCAATCTTCACTTCCATCTAACGGCCGCATTCTTTCAGGTGACTATCTGATGAAAATCGGTCTCGATATCTTTGGTTTCCGCCCGATGCAAAGTCATGTGGTGGAACTGACGGAGGTAGAATGAATATCACTTCTCAAACTTCTTTAAATTCTTAAAAACAATGACCGCAAAACAACAAATGAAATACGGAAGGCTGATCCCCGTCATGCTCTGCTTCTTCGCCATGGGCTTTGTCGACCTGGTGGGTATCGCTTCCAATTACGTAAAAGCCGACCTTGGACTGACGGACTCGCAGGCCAACATTTTTCCGTCGCTTGTCTTCTTCTGGTTCCTCATCTTCTCTGTACCCACAGGAATGCTGATGAATCGTATCGGACGAAAAAACACGGTACTGCTGAGCCTCTTCGTGACAGCTCTGTCACTCCTATTGCCTTTCTTTGGGGATGGTTACGGACTGATGCTCTGCTCCTTCTCGCTGCTGGGTATCGGCAATGCCCTGATGCAAACTTCGCTCAATCCACTATTGAGCAACATTATTTCGGGCGACCGTCTGGCCAGTTCGCTTACTTTCGGGCAGTTTGTCAAAGCCATCGCTTCGTTCCTGGCTCCCTACATCGCCATGTGGGGTGCTACGCAGGCCATGCCTACTTTCGGATTGGGCTGGCGTGTGCTATTCCCTGTCTACATGATAGTGGCTGTCATCGCCATCCTGTGGCTCTCATCTACCCCTATTGAAGAAGAAAAGCCCGATCAGGCATCAGGCTTTGCAGACTGCCTGCGTCTGTTAGGACAACCGTTTATCCTGCTTTGCTTTTTGGGTATTGTCTGCCACGTAGGTATCGATGTAGGAACCAACACAACTGCACCCAAGCTACTGATGGAGCGTGTAGGCTTGACACTCGACGAAGCTGGTTTTGCCACGAGCCTCTACTTCATCTTCCGTACGGCGGGCTGCCTGTTGGGCACGTTCATCCTGCAGCATTTGTCAGCACGCCGCTTTCTGGGCATCAGCGTAGCGTGTATGCTGGTAGCCATGGCTGGCCTGCTGGTGTCCGACGCGCATCATGTCATCTACGTCTGCATCGCCCTCATCGGTTTCGGCAACTCCAATGTCTTTCCTATCATCTTTGCACAAGCCCTCACTGCTGTACCCGACAAAAAGAACGAGGTTTCGGGACTGATGATTATGGGTCTTTTCGGCGGTACAATCTTCCCGCTGCTGATGGGTATGGCCAGTGACGCTGTCGGACAAAGCGGCGCTGTCGCTGTAATGACGATCGGCGTACTCTATCTGATTGCCTACACTTTGAAAATGAAATCACAAAAAAACAATAGCCATGAATAATCAATCAATCGTAGTCGGAATGGGCGAAGCACTTTGGGACGTGCTGCCCGAAGGGAAAAAACTGGGTGGAGCACCCGCCAATTTTGCCTATCACGTATCGCAGTTCGGATTGGAAAGCCGCATAGTAAGTGCCGTAGGACAGGACAAGCTGGGTTCAGAAATTTTGGATAACTTCCGCGAAAAACAATTATACGGACTGATAGAAACAGTACCTTATCCCACAGGAACGGTTCAAGTTGAATTGGATGCTGAAGGGGTTCCTTGCTATGACATTAAAGAAGGTGTAGCTTGGGACAACATTCCCTACACACAAGCTCTTGAGGGACTGGCCCATCAGACATGCGCTGTCTGTTTCGGTTCACTGGCACAGCGCAGCATCGTATCACGCGAAACCATTCACCATTTTCTCGACGCAATGCCGGAAAACGAAGATACACTCCGCATTTTTGACATCAACCTGCGTCAAGGATTTTATACGAAAGAAATTCTGTGTGATTCGTTTCGTCGTTGCAACGTACTGAAGATTAACGATGAAGAGCTGGTTACCGTAAGCCGAATGTTCGGCTATCCGGGTATCGACCTTCAGGACAAATGCTGGATTCTGCTGGCCAAGTATAATCTGAAAATGCTGATTCTGACTTGTGGTGTAAACGGCAGTTACGTCTTTACTCCCGGCCACGTATCATTTGTAGAAACTCCCAAGGTACAAGTTGCTGACACTGTAGGTGCAGGCGACTCTTTCACAGCTGCCTTTACGGCCGCTATCCTTAAGGGACATCCAGTAGCAGAAGCCCATCAACTGGCCGTAGAAACTTCGGCTTATGTTTGTACGCAACAAGGAGCTATGCCCGTATTACCTCAATCGCTGACGGAAAGACTGGCATAGAGATGATAGTTTCATGGATTTTTGTCTATCTTTGTATCCATAACCAAAGAACAAAAATCCATGAAACGCCATTTTGTCTTTCTTGTAACCATCCTTTGTACACTCTATCTACTGCTATTTAGTTCATGCAGCCAAGAGAAAAACCGTTACGTTATCGGTGTGTCACAATGCAGTGATGACGAATGGCGCACACAAATGAACAAGGAAATCCGCCGCGAAGCACTCTTCTATCCTGGCGTGGAAGTAGATATCCGTTCAGCAAACGACGATAATCGGAAACAAACAGAAGATATCGAACGATTTATCCGCCGAAAAGTAGATCTGATTGTTGTAGCTCCCAACGAAGCAGAAGCCATCACTCCTGTGATAGAAAAAGCATATGCCAAGGGAATCCCCGTCGTACTGGTTGACAGACGGATTAACTCCGACCAGTATACTGCTTATGTAGGAGCAGACAACTACGAAATGGGCCGACAGATAGGCCACTACATTACTACACGTTTGGAAGGCAAAGGCAATGTTGTAGAACTGACAGGCTTAAAAGGTTCCACACCTGCAGCCGATCGCCATCGAGGATTGATGGACGTACTATCTCGTACACCTGGCATACAGATAGTGGCCAGTGCCGATGCCGGGTGGTTCCAAAAATCAGCAGAACAAGCATTTGACTCCATCCTGACCTGTCAGCCGAAAATCGATCTGGTATTTGCTCATAACGATCGCATGGCAGCAGGAGCACACACAGCAGCCCTTCGGCATGGACGCGCAAACAAAATGCTCTTCGTCGGTGTAGATGCCCTGCCTGGCAAAGGCTTGGGAGTAGAACTGGTAGCCAATGGCATATTGGACGGCACTTTCATTTATCCCACGGGCGGCGACCGTGTAGTACAAGTAGCCATGAGCATTCTGGAAGGGAAGAAATATCAACGCGAAAATCTGCTTTCCACCGCTCCTGTCAACCGACAAAACGCCCACGTAATGCAGATGCAAACGGATCACATCGCCACGTTGGACGGAAAAATTGAGAAACTCAACAGCCAGTTGGATGCCTTCCTGCTCCGCTACTCCGCCCAACGCATGTTCCTCTACGCCTGCATCATCATTATCCTGCTGGTAGGTGCATTGCTGGTCTTCGTAGTACGTGCTTTTTGGACCAAAAACCGCTTGAATGCCGAACTGTCCCAACAGAAAAAGCAGCTGGAGGAACAACGTGACCAACTCATCACACTATCGAGGCAACTAGAAGAAGCTACGCATGCCAAACTGGCTTTCTTTACCAACGTATCCCACGACTTCCGTACTCCCCTCACCCTCATCGCCGACCCCGTCGACCAACTTCAGCAAAGTCACAACCTGAACGAGCAGGAACGCTTCCTGCTGAATATTATCCATAAGAACGTAGCTGTACTGCTACGCCTCGTCAATCAGATACTCGACTTCCGCAAATTTGAAGAAGGGAAACTGGATATGCATCTTTCTCGATTTGATCTGGCTGCCTCGCTACACGAATGGACAGACGCCTTCCGTACTTTGGCCTATCGAAAACATATCCGCTTCAGCATCGATACCCCTGAGCCTGAAGGTAAAGACAACGAAGAAAGCGTCATCACCGCCGATGCCGAAAAAATAGAACGTATCTTGTACAACCTCCTGTCCAACGCCTTCAAGTTTACTCCCGAAAACGGAAGCGTCCACGTCTGTCTCGAATTTTTCAATAAGGAAGATGTCCGTTGGATGCGCCTGCAAGTGACAGATACTGGAGTAGGCATGTCTGCCGACCACATACAGCACATATTCGAAAGCTTCTACCAGATAGATGTCCACCATGCAGGATCGGGCATTGGCCTCGCTTTGGTGAAAGCATTTGTAGAGATGCACGGAGGCACCATCCACGTGGACAGCGCAGAAGGACAAGGTACCCGCTTCTGCATTGAGATGCCAGCTCATCAAACAGGTGCATTAGACAGTAACACTACTCGTAGCGCCATGTTAGCCAACCTGAAAGAAGGCGCCGTACTGGCCGCCGACCAGGAAACAATACAAGTGGCCGATCACGACACAAAACCCGAAGACAAAGAAACCATTCTCGTAATAGACGACAATCAGGACATACGCGACTATGTCCGCTCCGTCCTTCAGGAAAAATACAACGTCATCGAAGCCGCCAACGGACAAGAGGGCGTTCAACAAGCCATGAAGTACGTGCCCGACGCCATCATCTGCGACGTGATGATGCCCGTCATGGACGGCATGGAGTGCTGCCGCCGCCTGAAGTCAGAATTGCAGACATCGCATATCCCTGTGATGATGCTTACGGCCTATGCCGTAGACGAACAGAAGATAAAGGGATACGAGTGTGGAGCAGATTCCTACATATCCAAACCTTTCAGTGCCCAGCTACTTACCGTCCGCCTGCGCAACCTCATCGAAAACCGCCAACGTTTACAAAATTTCTTCTCGGACGGCGTGAAAGCACCCATGCAAAAGGCCCCCGTGGCCGAGCTGGATAAAGGTTTCATGGAAAAGCTCCATCGCCTCATCAACGACCGCCTGTCCGATCCTAACCTAAGCATAGAGGATTTGGGGGAAGAAATAGGTTTGAGCCGCGTACAGCTTTATCGCAAAACGAAGGCACTCTGTGGCCATGCACCCAACGAACTGCTGCGCATCGCACGCCTGAAACGTGCATCTGCGCTATTGGCTTCCACCGAAAAGACGGTAGCTGAAATCACTTACGAGGTAGGTTTCAGTTCGCCCTCCTACTTCACCAAATGCTACAAAGAATATTTCGGCGAAAACCCCACCGATTTCTTGAAACGAAAGAATGGAGAATAAATGCAAAAAGAAAGCATTGCTTTCCACCTCGAAAAACAATGCTTTGTGAGGCAGAAAACAATGCTTTATTCTTTATTAAGAAGAGGCTTCTCTGACTACTTCTCTTGTCCGTATCCCTCTTCTGCCGTATCGTGATGCTTCAATACCTTGGCGTCGATGAAGAAGACAATCTCTTCTGCTATGTTCGTGATGTGGTCGCCGGCACGCTCCAACTTGCGGAAAACGCTTGCCAAATTGATGCAGGACAAAGCGCTTTCAGGATGTTGCTGGATATATTCTGCCAACAAGGTAGAAGCGTTGGCATTGATTTCATCCAGCACATTGTCTTTCGCGAAAACTGATGTAGCCAACTCCTGGCTTTCTTCCTGCAAAGCACGCTTTGCCAGTTCGAGCATGGAGAGAACCTGATCGATCATCTCCTGCAGACGAAGACGCTTCACGAGGTCGGCATCGAGTGTCAGCTCTTTCTCTTCGAGAGCAAAGCGGGCAACGCTCTCGGCAAAATCGCCCAGACGCTCCAGATTGGTATTGATTTTCAGCATGGCCAATACAAATCGTAAATCGATGGCTACCGGCGTATAAAGCGCAATGATGTCCTCCACATCGCTGTCTATCTTCAGCTCAAAGGCATTGACCCGACGTTCATGCACAAGCACCTGCTGAGCCAACTCCTTGTCCAGCGTAAGTACCGATTCGCCGGCACGATCCAGTTGGTTGTAAACCAACGTCCACATTTCGTCTATCTCTTTCTTCAACAAAACCAGTTCACTTTCGATGAATTTTACCATAATACTATTCTGTTTTAGTTACTAATTCGTTTTTAAAATTGCCTCAAAGTTAAGCAAAATCCCCATTAACCGAAACGTCCTGTGATATAATTCTGCGTCTGCTCTTTTTTCGGGTTGATAAAGATGGTCTTCGTGTCGCCATACTCCACCATCTGCCCCATGTAGAAGAAAGCCGTCTTATCGCTTACACGGGCGGCCTGCTGCATGTTATGAGTCACGATAACAATGGTGTAGTCGTGCTTCAGCTCGTGTATCAACTCCTCTACCTTGGTTGTCGAGATGGGGTCGAGCGCCGAAGCCGGTTCGTCCATAAGAAGCACCGAGGGGGATACTGCCATGGCCCGAGCTATGCACAAACGCTGCTGCTGACCACCCGAAAGAGCATACGCCGACTCTTTCAACTTGTCTTTCACCTCATCCCACAAGGCGGCACCACGCAAGCTTTCCTCCACACGCTGACGAATGAATTGGGTATCGGTCACCCCATTCACGCGCAGGCCATAGGCTACATTCTCGAATATACTCTTGGGAAACGGGTTGGGACGCTGAAAAACCATGCCAACGTCCTTACGCAACTCATCCACATTCACCCCTTTGCCGTAGATGTCTTGCCCGTTGATTTGAACGCTTCCGGTCAGACGCGTATCGGGTATCAGGTCATTCATCCGGTTCAACAGACGAAGGAAGGTAGACTTGCCACATCCCGACGGGCCGATGAAAGCCACCACGGATTTTTCCTCTATATCCATGCTGATATTTTTCAACGCATGAAAATCGCCATACCAGAAGTTCACGTCACGGGTTTCAATGATATTCTTCATATATTTGGATATTTGATTATCGATAAATTTCCATTTTCTAATTTGATTTTACTTTCTTCTCAAAATACTTGCGCAGAGCATTGGCCAACAGGTTGACAAACAAGATGATGACAATGAGCACCAAGGCCGTGCCATAGGCAATGGGCAGCTGGGCATCGATGTCCGTACCACTGGTCGAAATCACATACAGGTGATAGGGCAATGCCATACACTGGTCAAAAATGCTTTGTGGCAACCGAGGCAGGAAGTAAGCGGCACAAGTAAACAGAATAGGCGCCGTCTCGCCCGACACACGCCCCAAAGCCAGAATAAGGCCGGTAATGATGTTAGGCATACCCATCGGCAAGATGACATGCCAGATGGTCTGCAACTTCGTGGCGCCCAAGGCCCGGCTTCCCTCACGCATGCTGTCGGGTATCGCCTTCAAAGCTTCCTCAGTAGTACGGATAACCAACGGTAAGCTGAGCAGGCCCAACGTGAGCGAACCGGCCAGGATGCTGTCACCAAAATCGAGCCAGTTGACAAACAAGGCCATACCGAACAAGCCAAACACAATGGACGGGATGCCGCTCAGGTTATTGGTCATCATCCGGATGAAGCGAACCACCCACCCCCGTTTGGGAGCATACTCATTCATATAAATGCCGCTCATCACTCCTACAGGGAAAGCGAACAGCGCACTACCCACCATGAGATAAAACGTACCTACAATGGCCGGCCAGATACCGCCTGCCGTCATACCGTCGGCCGGAGCCGTCGTCAAGAAGTCCCAACTAATGACCCCTATACCTTTATATATAATAAAGAACAGAATAGCAAAGAGCACCAACACGACACTCAGACTCAGCAAACGGAACAAACCGAAAGCTATACCTTGCGAAACACGTTTTCGATTGACTGACATAATCTTATTTCTATATTTAAATCCTTACTTTCTCTTCGACACCGCCTCCACCGTAAAGTTAATCAGCAGACTAATGAAAAACAGCACCACGCCCAAGAGGAACAACGACGCGTAATGTGCCCCCCCCGCGGGAGCCTCACCCAGTTCGGCAGCAATCGTAGCGGGAATGGTGCGAAGCGGTTCAAGGATGGAAGACGGTATCACGGCCGCATTGCCTGTCACCATCAACACGGCCATCGTCTCGCCCACAGCGCGTCCGATGCCCAACACGACACCCGACGTAATACCCGATATGGAGTAAGGTATCACCACTCTATAAATAGTCTGCCATTGCGATGCGCCCAGCGCCAGACTGGCCTCGCGCATAGCCCGGGGACAGTTACGCATGGCATCTTCCGTCACGGTGATTATCGTAGGCAAGGCCATGATGGCCAGCACGATACTTCCCGCCAAGCCACTTTCACCCACAGGTAGGTTGAACACTTGTTGAAGCAAAGGCACGATGACTATCAGGCCGAAGAAGCCATAAACTACAGATGGAATACCGCTCAACAGCTCGATGACCGGCTTCAAGACGTTACGGATTTTAGGATGGGCCACTTCAGACATATAGATGGCCACGGACAGTCCGAAGGGTAAAGCTATCAGAATGGCAAATAGGCTGACCCAAAGCGTACCCGTTATCAAGGGCAAGAAACCGAACAAGGGTGCGGGCGTAGCAGTCGGAAACCATTCCGCACCGGCAAACACGTCCTTCGCCGAGATGGTGTTATCTTTCATCAAATACACTGAGTCATTGTGCTCCACAAACTGTTCGGGAACAAAAGCCACCATACCAGGCGTACGGGCTACCAACCCTGTGATACATGCGCCCGCATTCTCGTAAGACGCTCCCAACTGCTCTTCCGTGAAATACCGCTCAGCGTCCTCCAGACGAAACAGGCGGATGGGGACATCCTCTCCCCCTACATCCTTCCAATTGGTAATCTCGCCGTCAAACACATCCTTAATCTCCTCGGGAGTCAGCTCGTCCACTCCGGTACCTTGATGAACCGCCAGCACGTAACCTTCTTCTATGACCTTGTCACCAAACAGCCCCGCCGCTTCCGAAAAGAGGAAGAGCACAATCAAAACAATTGTGATGCTTGTCACAAAACCGCTACAGGCCAGCAGTCCTTCTACAATTTTTTCAAATATCCGCTTCATTGCATAATAAATTTCTGTACCTATAATTTTCCGCCGCAAAGAAACAGCGGAAATGCTAAGAAAACGTGTCTTTCTCTTGAAAAAACTGTTTCATATGTATTACATTTTCGTTACAAATCCCGAGGACACCCGTTTTGTAACGTCCATGAAACATCTGTTTCCGTTATTTGTGCCCATAAAAACAATAATTAAAATGAAGACTATACAGATTTTTCTTGTTCTGGCCGCATGGTTTCTTTCCTTCGGCAACCTCTACGCCCAACGCATCAAGGGCAGCGACACAGTATTGCCCATCGCCCAACAGACAGCCGAAGAATTCATGAAAATCCACCCCGAAGCCCGCGTCACCGTCACCGGCGGAGGTAGCGGCGTAGGAATTTCCGCATTGCTGGACGGCACGGCCGATTTGGCCATGGCTTCGCGCTCCATCAAGTTCAGCGAAAAGATGAGAGCTAAGGCGGCAGGCAAAGACATCCGCGAAACCATCATCGCTGGAGACGCCCTTGCCGTGGTGGTCCATCCTGACAATCCGGTCGACCGGCTGACCCGCCAGCAACTGGAAGATATTTTCCGCGGAAAGATTACCAACTGGAAAGAAGTGGGAGGAGAAGACCGCAAGATTGTCGTTTATTCGCGCGAGACGTCCTCCGGCACGTATGAATTCTTCAAAGAGAGCGTGCTGAAAAATAAGAACTACATGGCTGGCAGCCTTTCCATGCCCGCCACGGGCGCCGTCATCCAGTCGGTCAGCCAGACCCGTGGTGCCATCGGCTACGTGGGACTGGCCTACGTCTCCCACCGAGTGAAGCCGCTTGCCGTGGCCTACGAAGGAGGCGAGTATGCACAACCCACCCCGCAAAACGCCACCAACGGCACTTACCCCATCGTCCGCCCACTCTACTACTATTACGAACAGAAGAATGCCGACCGCGTTGCCCCGCTACTGGATTATATTCTTTCGTCCAACGGGCAGGCCATCATCAAAGGCGGCGAATATATTCCCGTCAAGCCATAAACGCTATCCGGTTTCTGTCATCCCGCACTCGATGCGGGATCCATATCATCATCGCCTGTGTGTTCCTGGATCCCGGCTCAAGGCCGGGATGACGGTTAAAATGATACATGAACATAAAGAGCATTTTGAAACTTGCAGGAGTAAACAGTACATTTTCAATAAATTGGGTAAATGCAGCAAGAGGCTGTATAAACATTCTAAGATAGGCAACCTTTAAGGCAGGGCATTTATTTATTTTTTCACGCATAATGTTTACCAAACGCTTGTCACACATCTACCTTCATGGGCCATTATCAGGCATTTAAGTAGATGAGTAGGTTTCCGGGCCACCGGAAAGAGGCTCAGACAACGTCTATAAGACCCGAATACTTCAAACATAAGAGCTTCAATGTTCCGGCTATTTTAGCAAGACAAACGTGCGGACGGACTTCTCCTAAAAAATAAAAGAATATGTTTCCCCACGTCATGTAAAAGTCGTACTTTTGCCACATGTTTTATCATATCCCTACGGGAAATTACACCATATTATATATTATAACACTATGGCAGAACTGAAAAACGAAGAAACAAGCGAAAAGAAAAGCTTGAACTTCATTGAGCAAATTGTAGAAAACGACTTGAGCAACGGTAAAAATGGAGGCAGAGTGCAGACACGCTTCCCGCCGGAGCCTAACGGATACCTGCACATCGGACATGCCAAGGCCATCTGCCTTGATTTCGGCATCGCAGCCGCTCACGGAGGCGTATGCAACCTGCGCTTCGACGACACCAACCCCACCAAGGAGGACGTGGAATACGTCGAGGCCATCAAGGAAGACATACGCTGGCTGGGCTACCAGTGGGGACACGAATACTATGCCTCCGACTACTTCCAGCAGCTGTGGGACTTCGCCATCCGCCTCATCAAGGAAGGCAAGGCTTACATCGACGAACAGTCGTCTGAAGAAATAGCGGCACAGAAAGGTACACCGACCCAGCCGGGTACGGAAAGTCCTTACCGCAACCGCCCTATTGAAGAAAATCTGGAGCTGTTCCAAAAGATGAACAGTGGCGAGGTAGAAGAAGGTGCCATGGTGCTGCGCGCCAAGATAGACATGGCCAACCCCAACATGCACTTCCGCGACCCCATCATCTATCGTGTAGTGAAACATCCGCACCACCGCACGGGTACGAAATGGAAAGCCTATCCCATGTATGACTTCGCCCACGGCCAGAGTGACTTCTTCGAAGGCGTGACCCACTCGCTCTGTACATTGGAATTTGTGGTACACCGCCCGCTCTACGACCTCTTCGTCGATTGGCTGAAAGAAGGCAAGGATCTGGACGACAACCGCCCGCGCCAGTACGAATTCAACAAACTGAACCTGAGCTACACGCTGATGAGCAAGCGCAACCTGCTGACGCTCGTCAAGGAAGGCCTGGTGAACGGCTGGGACGATCCCCGCATGCCGACCATCTGTGGTTTCCGCCGTCGTGGCTATTCGCCAGAGTCTATCCATAAGTTCATCGACAAGATCGGTTACACCACTTACGACGCTCTCAACGAGTTCGCCCTGCTGGAAAGTGCCGTTCGCGAAGACCTGAACGAACGTGCCACTCGTATTTCAGCCGTACTGAATCCTGTGAAGTTGGTTATCACTAACTACCCCGAAGGACAGGTGGAGGAACTGGAAGCCATCAACAACCCCGAACGTCCTGAAGAAGGCAGCCATACCATCGAGTTCAGCCGTGAGCTGTGGATGGAACGCGAAGACTTCATGGAGGACGCCCCGAAAAAATATTTTCGCATGACCCCCAGCCAGGAAGTACGCTTGAAGAATGCCTACATCGTGAAGTGCACAGGTTGCAAGAAGAACGAGGCAGGCGAAGTGGTGGAAGTCTACTGCGAATACGACCCTGACTCAAAGAGCGGTATGCCAGGCGCCAACCGCAAGGTGAAAGGCACCCTGCATTGGGTGAGCTGTGCCCACTGCCTGGAAGCTGAAGTACGCCTGTACGACCGTCTGTGGAAAGTGGAAAATCCGCGCGACGAGCTGGCTGCCATCCGCGAAGCCAAGAACTGCGACGCCCTGACAGCCATGAAGGAAATCATCAACCCCGATTCACTGAAGGTATTGCCCTGCTGCTATGTCGAAAAGTTTGCTGCCGGCATGAAGCCCCTCACTTATCTGCAATTCCAACGCATCGGCTACTTCAACGTCGACAAGGATTCTACAGCAGAAAAGATGGTCTTCAACCGCACAGTAGGCCTGAAAGACACTTGGGGCAAAATAAACAAATAAAAAAACTGATACACACATACGATGAGTAACAAGAACCTGCTGTCGGGCAAAGACAAGGCATTGGCTGAACTGGTGGAAAGCTACGAAACGGCACGCGACCAGCACATCTCCATCTACATGGATGCAGAAGACCTGGCCGATATTGCCGAATGGTACGACCGCAACAGTAAGTTCGACGACGCAGCCGAAGTCATCGCGTATGGGCTGAAGCTCCACCCTGGCAACACCTCGTTGCTGGTGGAGCGCAGCTACTTACATCTGGATCTGTACGAGCTGGAAGACGCAAAGCAGGCTGCCGCAGAAATAACCGAAGAACGCCCCGACGTCACCATCCTACGCGCCAGACTGTTGGTGGAAGAAGGACGCATAGAGGACGCCGAACTGCAGCTGGACATGCTGGAAGACAAATACAGCAAAGAAAACATCATCGATGTGGCTTACATGTACCTTGGAGCCTATCAGTACGACCAGGCAACGGAATGGCTTTCGCACTGGCGATGGGACAAAGAAGATACAGAATACTGCTGTATCATGGCTGACAGCCTGCTCGACCGGAAAAACTATGCAGAAGCTCTGACTTACTATAATAAGCTGATAGACAATGATCCCTATCATCCACAATACTGGATGGCAGCGGCACGTTGCTATATGGGCATGCAGGAATTTGGAAAAGCCATTGACGCCTGCGACTATGCCCTGCTGGCTGATGACGAACTGGGAGAAGCTTACGTCATTAAGGGTTATTGCTTTCTGGAGCTTGGCAACGACGAAGAAGCTGTCAAGTGCTATGAACAGGCCGTCAAGTTCCACAGTATCGCTCCTGCCTATCTGAACTCAATGGTAGGGCAGATCAAGCTGGAAAAAGAAGAATGGGAAAAAGCCTATAACGAACTGGATCTTGCCCTGCAACAGGAAGAGGACTTGAAAGACCCTATTACACGTTCATCCCTCTACGCCGGCATGGCCATCTGCATTTATAAACTTGGCAACGAAAAGTACGAAGGACAGGCACTCGATTACTGCCACAAAGCCATTGACATCGATTACCTCAATGTAGACGCCCATTTGTTGGGAGGCCTAATCTATGCACAACGTGGCGAAAGGCAAAAAGCCGTTGACATGTGGGAAGAAATAGGCAGCTATGACAATACGGCCGATACATGGTCAGAAATAGCCGCTTATAGCACCGAAGCAGGTATGTACCGCTATTCTGTCAGCGCTCTGGAACATATCGAACAGTGGAAACCTGACTATCCGAACCTGTACCAGCGACTTACCATGTCATGTATCCTGTCTGGCGAAACAGAGAAAGCCCGACACTACAACCAACAGACAGAAAGCCCCATGAACGAAAAATACATGGAAAATCTGCAAACGCTGATGGAGAAAATGCCCGATGGAGAGACCGTACAGGTAATGAAAAACTACCTGACAGAACCTATCCGACGAAGAAAAGGATAATTTTTACAAAAAGACTCTACAAAATGAAATTACAAGCAATATGGAAAGAAAACTGAAAGACTACGCATTCATCGCACTGAAAGGTATGGGCATGGGAGCAGCCGACGTCGTACCTGGTGTCTCAGGCGGTACCATCGCCTTTATTGTAGGCATCTACGATGAACTGATAGAAACGATCAAGAGTATTAATATGGAAAGTCTCCGCCTGTTTTTTACAGGAAAATGGGGACAGTTTTGGAAGAAAATCAATGGGAATTTTCTGTTCTCACTTCTGCTGGGAATTGGCATTAGCGTCTTTTCGCTCGCAAAAGTCATAACTTGGCTACTCACTACCCATCCCATTTTAGTATGGGCATTTTTCTTCGGCCTGGTACTGGCATCTACTTGGTTCGTAGGGAAAGACATCAAAGGGTGGAATTGGAAAACTGTCATCGGATTCATCATTGGTGCCATTGTAGCTTACTACATAACCGTTGCTACTCCCGCAGAAACGTCGACCCATCCGCTGTTCATCTTCCTGTGTGGAGCTATTGCTATCTGCGCCATGATTCTTCCAGGCATTTCAGGAAGTTTCATTCTGGTGTTGTTAGGTAAATATTTCTATATAATGGAAGCGGTAAAGACGCTCAATATCACGACCTTGGCCATTTTTGCAGCAGGTGCATTCATCGGTATCACCAGTTTCTCACGTCTGTTATCGTTTGCCTTGAAGCATTTCCGCAACATCACCTTAGCCGTTCTGACAGGCTTCATGCTGGGTTCACTCAACAAAGTATGGCCATGGAAAGAAATAGCCGACAACACTCATGGCATGCCTATCGAAACCAACATCTTGCCCAATGCCTACATTGGCGAGGCAATAGCACTGATGGTAGTAGGCTTCCTCATGGTCTACTTCCTTGAAAAACTATCTAAAAAAGCTGATCAATAAAGAAAAACGAACCTTTTCGCATTTATTCCACAAAATAAAGGGTGTATCTCTATCAAGAAGTCTCAACCTTCTTGGAAAAGGATACACCCTGTTTTTTTAGAAAAATTACTTCAAAACTTCCAAAGCTTTGTCATAATCAGGTTCCTGTGTAATTTCAGGTACCAGCTCCGTATAAGCCACCCGGCCGTCCTTACCTATAATAACTACAGCACGTGCCAGCAACCCAGCTAATGGCCCATCGGCCATACATACACCATAATTCTCATCAAAATCGGAAATACGGAAATCGGACAATGGAATGACATGTTCAATACCTTCCGTTGTACAAAAACGTGCATGCGCAAAAGGCAGATCTTTCGAAATAGCCAATACAATCGTATCGGGCAAAGAAGCTGCTAATTTATTAAACTTACGAACTGAAGTTGCGCAAACTGCCGTATCAAGACTTGGAAAAATATTCAATACCACATTCTTACCACTCAAATCTTTTAACGAGCAAGTTGACAAGTCTGTTTTTACTAATCCGAAATCGGGGGCTACAGTGCCCACCTGTATAAACTCACCGATCAATCTCACCGGCTGTCCTTTGAAATTTGTTGTTGCCATAATTTTCTTTTTTCCTTTAAAATTCTTCTTGATAACAAACAAAAGTAGGAAAAAGTTTGGAAGCATCGATTTCAATCATATTAAAAGAATGTTTCACCCTATTCTTATTCCACCCGTCCACAACAATAAATGCAACAGAAAATCAGACGCTCTACGCAAATCTTAAACCTTATCTTGCATTCTTCGTTTGAAAAGTTTTATCTTTGTGGGGAATTAACCGACCAATTTTTATTGATAGAAAACTAAAAGACTGAAAATTATGGCAATGCATACATGGTTCGAATGCAAGATTCGATATGAAAAAACAATGGAAAACGGCATGAACAAGAAGGTTACGGAGCCCTATCTGGTAGATGCACTCAGCTTTACCGAAGCCGAAGCACGTATCATCGAAGAGATTACTCCTTTCATCAGTGGTGAGTTCACTGTAGCCGACATCAAGCGTGCCAACTATAGCGAACTTTTCCCCTGCGATGAAAAAGCTGCCGACCGCTGGTTCAAATGCAAGCTCATTTTTATCACACTCGATGAAAAGAGCGGTGCAGAGAAAAAAACATCTACGCAAGTATTGGTACAAGCCGCCGATTTGCGCGATGCCGTAAAGAAACTGGATGAAGGGATGAAGGGCACCATGGCCGATTATCAGATAGCCTCTGTGGCCGAAACGCCACTTATGGACGTGTATCCTTACAGCGCTGAGCCCGACGACAAGCCGGAAGTATAAAAAACAAGAGAAAATATGATTGGAGAACGCATCAAAGAAATACGGAACGAACTGCCCGAAGGCGTACGGCTGGTAGCCGTATCGAAGTTCCACCCGAACGAAGCCATCGAAGAAGCTTATCGGGCAGGACAACGTATCTTCGGCGAAAGCAAGGTACAGGAAATGACGGCCAAATATGAAAGTCTGCCGAAAGACGTTGAATGGCATTTCATCGGCCACCTGCAGACCAACAAAGTGAAATACATCGTGCCCTACGTAGCACTGATTCACGGCATCGACTCCTACAAGCTCCTGGCAGAAGTAGACAAACAAGCAGCCAAAGCCGGACGCAGGGTGAACTGCCTGCTTCAACTGCACATCGCCCGCGAAGAGACCAAATTCGGCTTCAGCTTCGACGAATGCCGCCAGATGCTGGCCGAAGGCCAGTGGCGTCAGTTACAGCACATCCGTCTGTGCGGGCTCATGGGCATGGCCACCAACACGGACAACGTCGAACAAATCAAGGAGGAATTCCGTTCCTTAAGCAACTTCTTCCATGAAGTAAAATCCACATGGTTTGCCGACGACGATGCTTTTTGCGAACTTTCGATGGGTATGTCGCACGACTACCACGAAGCCATTGCCGAAGGAAGCACACTGGTACGTGTAGGAAGCAAAATTTTCGGAGAACGAATTTATTAATCTAAAAAATAAAACATCATGGCAACAACGTTACAAACAACATTTGCCGGGCTTTCCCTTAGAAATCCCATTATCGTCAGCAGTTCAGGTCTGACAGACAGTGCAGCCAAGAACCAGAAACTCTGCGAAGCAGGAGCAGGAGCTATCGTACTGAAGTCTCTCTTTGAAGAGCAGATCATGATGGAAGTCTACCAGAACGATGACCCGTCCATGTCACCCGAAGCTGCAGACAAACTGTCTGTCTACATCCTCCACCACAAACTAGGTGAATATCTCAACCTGATACGTGAAAGCAAGAAGGTGTGCGACATCCCCGTTATCGCCAGCATCAACTGCTATAAAGATGACGTATGGGCAGACTTCGCCAAGCAGATCGAAGAAGCCGGAGCCGACGCACTGGAGATCAATATTCTAGCTTTACAAACTGATGTACAATACACCTATGGTAGCTTTGAACAGCGCCACATTGACATCCTGCGTCACATCAAGAAAACGGTCAAAATACCCGTTATCATGAAACTGGGCAGCAATCTGACGAATCCCGTAGCCCTCATCGACCAGCTTTACGCCAACGGAGCTGCGGCCGTCGTATTGTTCAACCGCTTCTACCAGCCGGATATCAATATCGACAAGATGACGCAGGTGGCAGGTGATGTATTCAGCAATGAGGCCGACCTCTCCAACTCGCTTCGCTGGACCGGCATTGCCTCGGCAGCAGTCAATAAGATAGATTATGCCATTTCAGGTGGCATCCACTCAGCTGAGGGCATTGTAAAATCCATTCTGGCAGGAGCCTCCGCCGTAGAAATTTGCAGTGTTCTTTACAAAGAATCATCTGCCGTCATTAACGAATACAACAAGTTCGTGGCCGACTGGATGGCAAGCAAGGGCATGGAAAGCATCGCCCAGTTCAAGGGTAAACTGAACGTAGGCGATGTAAAGGGCGTGAATACTTTCGAACGCACGCAATTCCTGAAATATTTCGCTCAACACGAATAAGTATTATCTAGCGACAATATAGAAAAAGAGGATAAAGCCGTTGGTTTTATCCTCTTTCTCTTTTCCAAAACATCCGTGAAACCAACCATCTTCCATGCGAAATCTATCCTTCACCATAAAATACTTGAAAACAAGAACTTACAATAATGTGAAAGCGTGAAGGCTTTACGGATAGTTTCTCAAAAAACGGGTGGTGTGAAAGCAAAACCGAAGTTTCACATGTCCCTCTTTGCGTTTCCTAGACACCTACTTTGGCGCGCTAAACATGCACTTTAGCCCGCTAAACATCTACTTTAGCTGCGTAAAGTGTCACTTGGGAACTCCCGAGAATAATCTTGTAATCAGGTCAAAGTTTGTATCCCGGTAACCGGTTTCCCAGGGAGTAGTCTCGTTGGAAGCATATCTGCTGCTCAACAGTTCTCTGGCCTGGTCCATGTTTCCATGATAAACGGCAGCACACCATTGTGCCGGTTTGCTTTCCGGGAAATCCTTTTTCCAGAAGGCAACCAGCTTGTCGGCTTCTGCCTGTTTGCCTGTGTCACGCAAAGCCAGTGCCGTCAGCAAATGCGCTGATTCGAAATTGCGGGTGGAAGTAGGATGGGAAGATACTTTGTCCAACAAGGTTTGGGCTTTTGTCGTTTCTCCTTTCTTTTCATATACCTTGGCTTCCAGATAATCTTCCAGCCGTTTGTCTATCTGATCGTCATAAGGCTTTCCTACACCCAGGTTTTCCGGCCATTCTTCGGAGGCTTTTATGGATTTCAGGGCTGCATCATACCGATGTTTGCTGAACTGATCCATTGCCTGGTAGAGGTTGGCAGCACGGTATACGGCCCTGCCGGCATAGGAACCTTCGTTCGGTAACACCTGCATCTTGCTCAACAGGGAAATGCAGGAACCATATTGTCTGGTTTCGCACAGACCGTTGGCATATTTCAGTCCGATGTAATAGTTGTCCGGATATTTCCGGATGTACTTTTTGCCTGTTTCTACCACCTTGTCCCAGTTGCTTTCTGCGGTATAATAGTTCAGCAAGGCCATGCCAACTCTCCATGAAGGATCTGTCTGCTCGGCTTTCATCAGGTCTGCCAGTCTGGCTTCGCCTTCCTTGAGCTGTGCGCGCGACAGATACAGAGGTGCATAGCCTGCATTGTCACACAGGTTCATTTCCTGGAGTGCCTTGTCCTTCTGCTGGTTGGTCCAGTATATCAGTCCCTGGTAATAGTTGATTTTCCAGTTGGCTGACTGCGATTCGGCCCAATCCAGGTATTTCAGGGTTTCCGGACGGAAGGGGAAGATATAATCCGGTGACTGGGCATTGGCCAGTTCCAGTGTTTCCCGGGCTTCCTGAGCTGCACCTTGTCTGCTCTGCAGCCAGGCTTTCTGATACAGGGCTATCGGATGATTTCCGGCACAGGTGAGTAGGGCGATGGCTTCTTCCTCACATCCGGTTCTTTCATACCATTCGGCCAGTTCCAGATAAGTTTCGGCCGGCAGTTCATTACGGATCTGGGAAGCGAATGAAGCAAGTTGTTCCGGAGTATGGTTTCCGGACAGCCAGACTTCTTCAAATCGGAGACCATGATACAAAGGCAGCTGATCCAGCACCTGGCTGATCTGTTCTTTCGCCAGCTCTGTTCTGTCAGTCTTTCTGTAAATCATGGTCAGCAACTGACGGGCATGAAGGTTCATGGCATTATAAGTCAGACTCTTCTTTACATATTGTTCGGCTTTGGTCCAGTTCCGGTCGCAAGCATACATTTCGCCCAGCTGTTCGTAAGCGGCAGTGCGCACTGAAGCTGAAAAAGTAGCGATAGCAAAAGCAGCCTTCGCTTCTGTTGCATTGCCCAGCATGCGGTTGGCCAGTCCGTACAGGTAGTTGGCTTCTCCGTCATAGGTATTCAGTCCCAAAGCCCGTTCCAGCAGGGGAATCATTTCCTGATATCTGCCTTCCCGGTAATAGAGGGAGGAAAGGCGTACCAAAGCCGGTGAGAAGTTGGCATCCTGTTCCAGGGATTTCTTCAGGTAGCTTTCTGCCTTGTCCCATACTTTCTGGTTCAACCATTGTTCTCCCTGGGTATAAAGTCCGAAAGCAGAATTCCAGTTGAAATCTTCGGGAAGGGTCATGGGGCGCTTCAGGTCGAAGTTTTCCGGATTATCCGAGTAGACCAGAAGATTGTCTCCGATGACTACTTTCAGGTGGCCTTCGGGGATGTCTTTTCCTTTCAGGGAAGCCAGGGTGACCGGTTCCATGACGTTGGTAGTCAGAGACAGTGTTTCCACCAGCTGCTGGTCTTTGTAGATCTTGAGATCGGTTGACAGTTTTTCCAGCGGTGAAAAGGCCAGTTTCAGTCCGTCAGCCTCACGCATTACGTGCAAGGCTCCGATGGTGCTGGCCTTGGACACTCCTTTGATTCCTTTGACGGGATACCAGTATTCGGTCCATGCATCCGTCATCTGAGGTGCGAACGAATGATGTTTGTAAGGGGTGTAGGCACTGTTGGAAGCCGGCTGGTTGAACATTCGGCCGGACTGCAGCTCGATGTACTGGCCGTTCTGGTCGGTCAGCAGGTCTTCCCAGATACCTCCTTCACGGGACTGTCCCCATAGGAAGATTTTCATACCCAGTTTCTCATCAAAATTGGAATGATGGATGGACCCGAAATCTTCTCCGTGCCAGTAGATGCCGTAATAGTCATTGTAATATCCCAGCACGTGGTAAGACTTGGAATTGCCGAAATTATTGGAGTCATACCATCCGATGTTCCGGTTGTTTTCATCTACCGGGAACGAGGAAACCTCACCTCCGTGTCCGATGAGATGGTCGCCCGGATAACAGAACTCAGCTTTCTGGCCGACCCGGTATCCGGCATTCATCCATTGGTAATAAGGCTGATCAACGTCGGACTGGTTGTACCAGGTGGTGTGGGTTGTGAAGTAGGCTTTGTCCTTAGGCAGATTGACTTCCACAGTCCAGGCCGTGCGTGTCAGCCATTCGTAGGAGAACAGGTAGCAGCTTACACTGCCGTCATTTTTTTGTCTGACCAGATAATCCACAGGAGTACTGGAGGTGGGAGCGTGTCCGATGATACCGAAATTGAACTCGATACCGCCGGAGGTCCAGGGACCTCTCATGGCGATATCACGGAATTTGGCTACTCCGTTCTTGTAGATAAAGTCTTTACCGGTGGTCTTGTCCACGGCTCCCCATATCTTTCCGCCTACTTCCGGAAAGAGGGTAACTTTGATGTAATCATTCTCCAGTTCAACAGTCTTCCATTCCCGGTTTTCACCTTTGGCCGTAAATCCGTCAAACCGGAAGTAGGGGTAGAACAGGTTGGAAGGAGTTGCTACCGGATTCGGATCTGAGAATTTATAGGTTTTCAGAATTTCTGTCTGTTCCTGAACGGATACATGCTGGGCAAATCCTTGCGGAGCCAGGCAGAAGACACAGATTGTCAGGGTTAGTATTCTGTTTTTCATGGGATAATTTTTTTTTATTCGATGGAGGCCTTCGGTTATTCAATCACGATAAGCCATCCTTTTCCTTTCGGAACAGTTACGGTGTCTCCAGGTTTCCAAGTATTTTCGGGCTGGAAGTTCTCAATAGCCGGGGCATGCAGAGATACCTTGGCCGGATCCAAGCCCAGTTTAGCCCAGTCAATTTGCAGGGTGACATCTACATCGTGGTCTTCCCAGGTTGCCAGTGAGACCAGTGTCTTGGCTCCGGTTTTACGGTAAATGGTGGCGAGTGTTTTTTCTCTGCCGGTTTTGACCGGATTGTCCTTCACCCAGTAACCGATCATTTCACTGCCTTTCATTCCAAACTCATCCCAGAATTTCCAAAGAGGACGGTTGTCCACCCCATATCCCGGGTTACGTCCGGTCATGCCATACAGCATTCCGCGCCATTTGTTTCCACCTTCCCACAGCATTTCTCCCATCAGTCCGTAAGGGATACCAGATACTTCCACCATCCAAAACTCGGGCGGCATGTCATAGTCGAAATATTCGCCGAACCACAAGCGGTCCAGGTAGGGGAAGTGTTCCAGATACAGGTTTGCACTGTTGGCAAAGCCATCCTTGTCGTTAAACTGGTTGGCTGAATGCAAGTCGATCATGGCACCGGGATTGGTACGGTTCAGAATCTTGCGTACACGTTTCATGGACATACGGTCGAAAGCCAGGTCGTCAATGTACAGTCCGTCAATGCCGACATTCTTGACAAGCCAGTCCAGTCCTTCCATATAGTAATTGTGCCAGCGAGACACTCCGGTATTTACAATCGCAGCATCCTGTACATTATAGGCAAACCAGGCAGCGATGTAATCCTGGTCGTAATGTTCCTGAAGCCAGGAATATCCGCCTCCCTTACCTTTGGAGAAAATTTCTCCGTTGAGGCTTCTCAAGGCAAAGATCTCGGTACAGCTGTTTGAAAGTTCACGTACCGTATTGTAGATCTTCACTTTCATATTCTTTGCATGAGCTCCGTCAATATAAGCTTTCATTTCTCTGGTGCGCAGGAAAGGATAGTTAATAAACGGATTGATGGCATTGGCGTGATGAATATTGACTACGGTCGCTCCGAATTCATGAGTCTTGTCGATGAAGTCATATCCGTGATAATAGCGGTCCTGCCATTGCTTGTCGGGATTGATGGTACGGAACGGAGTGATCAGCACGTTGAAGTAGAAGCACAGGCGGTCACCTTTTTTGACTGTACGTTTTCCTGAATAAGCATTGATCAGGGTGTTTTTTCCTGCTGCACTCAGCTTGATACCTCCATTTCCGTTGTTACACCAAGAAACAGGCATGTGCAGCGGTTTTTCGTGATAGAAGTTCGTATTCAGCGGACGTTCGTATTTGTCGTCATAGAAACGGAGTTGCAGTCCTCCATTGACACTACCGGTCCACAAGGCATCCTGATTTTTTTCAACGCCCCATTTCCAGTCCAGATTCTGGGGGCAGTAGCCGCCTTTTTCTCCCAATCCCATCATATATTGTGCAATGTTGGGAGCCAGTTCGGTACGGAGTGCAATGTCATTTATTTCACCATCCTTGCGGGCAATAAGTACCACCTTGTATTCCATGTTTCCGTCAGACTCGATCTGGGCGTCCAGGTTCATAATGAACTGATTGTTCTGATTGGTGGCATGCCATCCCAGAGCACCGGCCTTACGTTTGGTATAGGTGAAGTCCAGGTTCTCCCAGTTTTCTCCGGTTGTGAGTTCCATCGGTCTGGACAGGATATCCAGTCCTTCTGTTCCTATTTCGGTGAGTGTTTCCTTGAAATAAGAAGTGATCTGTGCCGGAAATCCGTTGGGCTGAAGAGTCACCTTACGTCCCAGCAGTGAAATGGTCTTGTCCTGTACATTCAGAGGAATATAGGGAGCGATTACTTCGTCATCAAAGCCGATCTGGGAGTTCAGCCAGCGCAGGCGGGAATGTCTCCAGGGTTCATTGTCTCCGTGGTTGGCAATCAGGTTGTCAGTGACATTCAGGGTCACTTTTACCTGCTTGGGCTTCATTCCTGCAGCCTGAACGGTTACTGTTCCTGTATACTGCCCGGCTGTCAGCTGTTCGGGAACCATCGTTCCTACCCACAGAGCCTGTACTTTTCCTTTTGGGACAGAACAGTCTTTTTCAAACACACTTCCGGTGACATCTACACCTCCTGTGTTGAAACAGGTGAATGCAGAAGCGGGGATTGATTCGCCGGTTTGTGAATTAACCAGAGCAGAATAGGTAAGCTTCAGGTGGTTGACATCTTTGCGGGCCGCCCAAAGACCGATTTGGAAGGTGTAATATTCTCCTTTGTCTGCCGTTCCCTCAAAAGAATCATGGCGGTTGTCTTCTATCCATTTATAGGGCAGATCTGTTGTCATGCGGATCGGGAAACGCCGGTCTTCCGTAAACAGGATATATGGATCATCTGGGTTGGATTTCAGCAAGTCGTCTTTTTCTTTGGCAGTGGCGATCACTTCCATCGGGTAGAAAGAATGGAATTCATTGATGGCCTGGAATTGCTTGACGGTAGCCTGCGATAGTTCGGGAGCCTTTTTCCCTGTCAGGCGGTTAGCCTTTTTCCATTCGGCAGATGCTGTTTCTTCAAATCCCGGATAAGTTACGGTCGGATAATATTTGCTTCCTGAAGAAATATTTCTCAGGTAATAGATATAATAGTCCCCCGGAACGGTTTGCGGCTGAAAGACGACCTCACCTTTTTCCCGGCTAATCTGAAAGCGGCATACGTTGGTAATGCGCTTTCCAGTCTTTGCATCAATGACAATCAGATCCTTGTTTTCCGGATTGAAATCTCTCCGTCGCCATTGGATGAGAGCCAGAACAGCATCTGAAGGTTGGTCAACGGAAACCACCACTCTGTGATTGCCAAGCGAATCGGCATTCCACGTACCTATACCATATAAAGAAGATAAAGACTTATCCTGTCCCCAAACGGAAGTTGTCAACAACAGCCCCCCTAATAATAAAGCATATATTCTTTTCATCGTTTATACTTATTCAGATTGTATCATCAATTGATTTCTCTTTCTTTGGCATAAAGCAGAGCTCTGAGTTCTTCCGGAGTGAGCGGCTTGATCAATTGCTGTTTTTCCAGTTCTTCCATTTCCTTCTTGAAACGGTCTCTCATTTCGGTCGTCATTTCGTAGTTATAGTCTCCGTAATCTCCGTATGAAAGTTTCAAAATTTGGAAGAAGCCGAACGCTTCAAAATAGGGATAAAGATTTTTTCCAGCGACCAAAGAAGCCCCCCGTACAAAATTCAGCTGAAATGGGACTACATTTTCGTGTCTGTCCAAGTCCTTCAGTTCAGGATGTTCTTTTTCGGAGTTCCTCATCTTTTCATATAAATCAGGATAGAAGTCGGGGTAACCGTTTTGAGTAAAGTAGCATTGCAATTTCCAGAACGGAACCAGGCGTTCGAAAACATCCGTTTCCAAATAACTGATTGCTTTATCCGGATTATTCTTACGGGATGAAATAATGGAGTCATTCATTCCGCCATTTCTTCGAGCAGCACTCACTGTGCCTGCCTTACTATCTTCCAAAAAAGTTTTTTCCGCATTAGAAAATGCCTTCTCTAATCTATTTTTATACCCAAAAGCTTGTGTACAATATCTTGTACAGATATTATTGCTGGTTTCCCCCAGCCCACCCCATGAGAGATAGGTCTGCAACTGATGTACGTGTCCTACTTCATGGCTGAATCCCCAGCAGGCATCTTCGTCTTTTGTCCGCATGTGAACTGGATCGGCCACACGTTTCATGGTATCGAACTTGAAGGCTACTCCATCACCGTCGCGGAACATGTAGTATCCGTAGTTGACGCGGGCGAAGATTTTATTGTTTGTGATATGATTGTATTTTTTCCAGCCAATGATTTCATGTTGCTTGGATACCAGCTGTTCGTAAACTTCAATCAGCTCCTTTCCTTGTCCAGGTGCATATTTTTTCAGATCCTCTACCGGGTAGGCCAGATGTATGTTGCTTCCTGTTGCATCGAAAACCGGATAGACAGCGTTGGCAAGCATTCTGTCCCAATCTTCGTTGGTATTTACGGATGCATCGAAATATCCGTTGACCTCTCCAGTGATAAAATGTACTTTAATCGTATTTTCTTTTTCCGGGTTGTCGAAGTAGTAATCCATATAGGCAAGTCCTGTCCATTCAGAAGTCTTCTCTATGACGTTAATACCATTTTTAAGTTCGAACCTTTCAAAATGGAGACTCCAATCCTTATCGCCCTGATTGGGAGCAAAGAGTTCTGCGACTTTCACTCCCAGTTTACTTCCTTCCTTCAACCCATCAACAACGACAATATGTTTCCCAGGCTTAAATACAATACCTGTCACATGCTGATATGTACTGTATCCGTTTCCAATATGCAAAAGTTTTCCCAATGCTTCTGGGCTATATATCGGTTTAAAGGAATTCACGCGAAACTTTGTATCATATCGCCCACTATGTAAAGCCATAGCCAGGTTCCTTAATTCTTCATTAGGGCAAGATCAGATTTTTCTTTTTCCCACTCTCTTGTTCAGCTTTGTACACAAAGGATCTGCAAACAATTCTTTTGCAACTTTCTCAAGGCTCCCCTTCTCTTCACTTATGTCCTTATAGACCAGACTTTTTTCAAAACTATTCACTTTGTTCTCAAACGCCTGTTCCATGGCAAAACAGTTTAAAGTAATGCCAAAACACAATAAGAAACTTATTTTTTTCATAGATCTGTTAGAAATATTGATATTAATAAAAAATATATATACCGTTTTTTCAAATCATTTTACCTATGTAGATTTTAACAGGACTATTCAACGAACTCAATTCGGCTATCAACCTTTACAGTCCTACACGTTTTTTTCATGGATGTCACAAAATTAGCAAAAGTTTCTCACCTTCTACTGCTTTTTGACAACAAATTATACGAGAAAAGTTTTAGGGAAAGAAACAACAAGCAGTTTGATATTATCGATCAAATAACTATTTTTGTAAGTGAATTTTAAAGCTACTATCAAAAAGCACGAGATATTATGAAAAAAAATGTGAACATATATTTTACAACTATTGCATCAATATTGTATCAACTTCCGTCTTCAGCCGCTACACCCCCGGGAAACACCTATTCCGAGCGTCCTAATTTGCTGGTGGTAATGGCTGACCAGTTTCGGGGCGATGCCTTTGGATTCAGAGGAAAAGAAGTAGTAAAGACTCCGAATTTTGATTCTTTTTCCAAAGAAGCAGTTGTGTTTACCCAAGCCGTAAGTGGATATCCGGTATCTTCTCCAGCAAGGGGAATGTTTCTTTCGGGAGCCTATCCGCATAAGAATGGAGTTATTACCAACTGCCAGTCAGAATCTGCCACTCAGAATGTTGAACTACGAGAGGATCTGACTTGTTGGTCAGATGTGCTTCAGTCGGAAGGTTACCATACTGCCTATATTGGGAAATGGCATTTGGACAAACCTGTGAAGCCTTTTATCGACTGCTACAATAATAAGGGGGAAATGGCCTGGAATGAATGGTGTCCTCCTCACAGAAGACATGGTTTTGACTATTGGGTGGCTTATGGTACATACGACTGGCATCTGAAACCCATGTACTGGAATACCCAGGCCGGGCGCGAAGATTTTTATTATGTGAATCAGTGGGGGCCTGAATATGAAGCCGATCTTGCCATTCATTATCTGGATAGTATCAAGAGATCAGACCAGCCTTTTGCCATGATGGTATCCATGAATCCTCCTCATACGGGTTATGAACTGGTGCCCGATAATTATAAGGAACTTTATAAAGGATTGAATGTTGATTCAGTTGTAGCCGCAATGCCGCATCTCAGGAATGCAGATCAGAAGTATGTTGATTATTTCAAGAAAAGCCTGCCTGATTATTATGCCTGCATATCGGGAGTAGATGAACAATTCGGACGAATTATTGAAGCACTCAAACGAAACGGAATGTTCGATAATACGATTGTAGTGTTTGTCTCTGACCATGGTGATTCCATGGGAATGCACGAAAATATCGGAAAGAATATTTTTTATGAAGAGGCTATGAGAGTTCCCTTCATGATTTCATGGGGAAGTAAGTTGTCACCAAGAGTGGACGAAGATCTGTTATTGTCCGTTGAAGACTTTTGTCCGACCATTTTGTCTCTGATGGGACTGGAAAATAAAATACCTTCTTCGGTACAAACCCGCAACCTAAGTAAACAAATTCAGGGCAGTCGTAAAAACATGCCGAAATATCAGTTGTATATGCGGTATAACCAAGTAAACTCAACTGGGAAAAATCCAGATACAGGCGCAAGAGGTATACGTAACAAACAATACACATACGCCGCCAAATTCAAGAAAGGAATCATTACTGAAGAATATCTTTTTGATCGAAAAAACGATCCTTATCAGATGAATAATCTAGCTGACAAAGAAGTGAAACTGGTAGGTAAACTCAAAAAGATACTGACTAAGATGCTGGTGGATGTAGAGGATCCTGCATATACTGTCTTTTCCCGTCCCTAAAACTAAAAAGAAAGTATCCCAACTCAGCTCCTGTAAAAATGAGTTTATAGTCTGAGGATAACGCCATTAAAAATAGAGTGCCCTAAAAGTTAATATCAACTTTTAGGAGCACTCTACAATTTTAAATTGCCTATTGTTTAACACTCTCTTGTAGAATTTAAAGCTACATCAAGTTACTAGCCAATTCGCTCAATTCGCTGCGCTCGCCTTTCACGAGATTGACGTGGGCGAAGAGGTTTTGGTCACGCATACGGTCAATCATATACACAAGGCCGTTGGACTGGCTGTCCAAATAGGGCTGGTCAATCTGCTGGATGTCGCCCGTAAATACCATCTTCGTCCCCTCGCCCGCACGGGTAATGATAGTCTTGATCTCGTGAGGTGTCAAATTCTGTGCTTCGTCGATGATACAGTAGGTTTCACTCAGGCTTCGACCACGAATAAATGCCAGGGCTTCAATAACGAGTTGATCGCTCTTTTGCATATCTTCCAAACGTTTCACTTCACTGGAGCTGGCAGCAAACTGATGCTTGATGACATTCAGGTTATCGAACAGAGGTTGCATGTAGGGAGCAACCTTTTCATTGGCATCACCTGGCAAAAAGCCGATGTCCTTGTTGGAAAGGGCCACAATGGGACGAGCCAACAGAATCTGTTTGTATTCGTTCATCTGCCGTAAAGCAGCGGCCAAAGCCAGCAAAGTCTTTCCCGTACCTGCCTTACCCGTCAGCGCTACAAGCTTGATGTTTGGATCATTTAGCACCTCGAAGGCAAAGCTTTGTTCGGCATTGCGCGGCTCAATGCCATAGTTCTTCGACTTGTTGACACGACATACTGCATGGCTGAACGGATTATAGCGGGCCAAAACACTGTTTCGGTCGCTTTTCAGCACGAAGCATTCGTTGGGATGAATAATGTCCTTGAAAGGAAACTCGCTGATATCGATACCTTCTTTCGAGGAATAAATGTTGTCGATCAGCGTAGGATCTGTACCTTCAAACACTTCGTTGGACTTTTCAAAGATATCCACATTAAGTACTTTGTCAGTAATGTAGTCCTCACAAAGAATGCCGACAGAACGAGCCTTCATCCTCAAGTTGACATCCTTAGTGACAAGGATAGACTTCATCTTGGGATACTTCGTCATCAACCAGTCGGTCACAGCCAAAATCTGATGGTCAGGTTTGTGCTCAGGGAAAGAATCGTACACACGTTTGGACTCTACATTGCCAGTCACAACAAACAATTTTCCCAATCCTTCCCCCAAAGGAGCCCCTTTCGTAAACAGATTATCATCAGTAATTTCATCTAACTCGCGAACAAACTCACGGGCATTGTAATTGATCTGCTCATTGCCTTTCTTAAACTTATCCAGTTCTTCCAACACGACAATGGGAAGATAAATGTCATTCTCCTGAAAATTTTTCAGACACTTGTAATCGTGCAGAATCACATTCGTGTCGATTACGAAATTTTTCTTTGCTCCCATACTCATTAGATTTAAATAGTACGTATCTTTGTTGCCTTTAAAGATAACAAATTAGTAAATAGAAAGGATTTGTTTCCCGTTAAATATTTCAAATGATGGACTATCAGAGCACATTATCTTACTTATATAACAGTGCCCCCCTGTTTCAGCAGGTAGGAAGCGCTGCCTACAAGGAGGGATTGGAGAACACCCTCATCATGGACGAACACTTTGGACATCCGCATCGACGCTTCCGCACCATCCACGTAGCGGGCACCAATGGCAAAGGTTCCTGCTCGCATACCTTAGCTGCCATCCTGCAGGAGAGCGGCTACCGTGTGGGGCTCTATACGTCGCCCCATCTGGTAGACTTTCGCGAACGCATCCGTGTGAACGGACAACCCATCTCAGAGGAATATGTCGTGGACTTCGTAGAAAAGGAACGGGCCTTCTTCGAACCGCTCCACCCGTCGTTCTTCGAACTGACCACCGCCATGGCTTTCCGTTACTTTGCAGATGAACAGGTAGACGTGGCCGTCATCGAGGTAGGTCTGGGCGGACGATTGGACTGTACTAACATCATCCGACCCGATTTGTGCATCATCACCAACATCAGCTTCGACCACATGCAATTCCTAGGCCACACGCTGGCACAGATAGCAAGTGAAAAGGCAGGCATCATCAAGGAAGGCACACCCGTAGTCATCGGCGAAACGACTCCTGAGACGAAGCCCGTTTTCCTAGCCAAGGCAGTCGAGATGCACGCCCCCATCTATTTTGCCGAGGACTATGACCGCGAAGACTATCCAGGCATTGAATTCGAACTAAAAGGCCTCTATCAGAAGAAGAACAAACAGACAATACTTACCGCTCTCCCCCTGCTGAAGGAGGCCGGTTACCGCATCGATGGCACCAGCGTAAGGAGTGGATTCGCGCATGTCACCTGTCTGACGGGACTCATGGGACGCTGGCAAAAGTTGCAGGATGCTCCTACCCTGATCTGCGACACAGGACACAACGTGGGCGGCATCCGCTACATTGTGGAGCAACTCAAACAACAGACTTACCGCCGCCTGCACATCGTCATGGGCATGGTGAACGACAAGGATATCCGCGGCGTACTGGCACTGCTACCACGTGAGGCCGTCTACTATTTCACCCAAGCCAGCGTGAAGCGTGCCCTGCCTGCCGAAGAAGTGAAAAGACAGGCCGAAGAGGCCGGATTGCAAGGAGAGTGCTACCCCGATGTACCTGCCGCTGTCAGGGCTGCACAAGAAAAAAGCCTCCCCGAAGACTTCATCTTCGTGGGAGGCAGCAGTTTCATTGTGGCCGACCTGTTAGCGCACCGCGATGCACTCAATCTCCACTAAGGCATCCTTGGGCAACGCCTTCACGGCTACCGCCGAGCGGGCTGGGAAATCGCCCTCGAAATAAGTGGCATATACCGAATTCATGTCAGCAAAGAGAGACATATCGGCCAGGAAAACGGTAGTCTTCACGATGTTGGCCATGCCCAAACCTGCTTCCTCAAGAATGTGCTTCACATTCTCCAATGACTGGCGGGCTTGCGCAGCAGCCCCTTCAGGCATTACGCCTGTAGCTGCATCAATGGGCAGCTGACCTGATACAAACACCATTCCATTGGCTTCAATAGCCTGACTGTAAGGTCCGATGGCACCAGGTGCTTTCGGACTACAAATTACTTTCTTCATGTTGCTTTCAATTTTTAATTCTAATCTTACCTTTATTTTTCTCCAGTTAGAAAAAAAATTTTCTCTAACTGTGCAGTATTTCTTCTCCAACTGCATTTATAATAGTGAATGCATAAAGCAATATTCACTCATAACCTTTTTTTCATACCTAGACTTAACTAAGAAGGGGGAAAAGCCCCGAAAGAGGATGCGCCAAAAGCGCATCCTTTTTCTTTTCTTGCCAATCTAGCCTATTTACAATTCTTCTCAATCAAAACATCGACATTAGGATCACCCAATTCTTTTGCTTTAGCAAAGCTTTCACAAGCAGCAGCATTCTGCTTCATTTGTATTTGAGCAATACCTATTAAGCGATAAGCTTCAGCATATTTGGGATCTATCTCCAGAGCCTCCTTCAGAATCTTTACAGCTTCTTCATTACGTCCTACTCGTATATTGACAACAGCCAACTCAGCACGATAGGTCAAATCCTTCGGATTCAGCTCGATTGCTTTCGCCAAATCATCGAGAGCACGCTGGTATTGACGTGCTTTCAAGGCTGCCTGCTCACGATAGTAATAGAACACATCGTTCACATTACCCTTCACTGCATCATAATATGCGTCATAATCAAGCATGGCATTACGTGCTTTTCCAACCTTCATCAACGCCTGAGCACGCTCCAACAAATAAGGAGCAGCCTCTTGTGTATAAGGTTTGTTGAATCGAGCGACACAACTGTCAATCACGACCAGAATCTCTTCGGGCGATGCTCCCATTGCTTCCTTTATCTTAGCTGTAGTAAAGAGTGTGGCGGCCGATCCAAGCTCGGACTGATTCACCTTCTCATAAGCTTGCAAAGCACCTGCATAATCGGCTTTAGCATAAAGAATATCCCCTTCTGTCTGTACATAAACTGGCAACGGTTGAATCGCAATAGCCTGACGGATTTCATCCAAAGCCTTGTCAAACGACCAATCTTCATAAGGTTTCTCGGAATGAGAAAGAACGTAATTGTAAATTATCTTAGCACGGCTAAAAAGGACATCGTCCTTCTTTGCTGCCACTTTCAAGGCTTGATCCAAGTCTTCAACCACGAGCTTCATGGAAGCCTCATCGTCCGACGCGAATAAACGTTGTGACGCACGACGTAAGTAACCATCAGAACTATTCGGATACTGACGGATAAAGTCCTCTAATACTTCCATATACTTTTCTGGTGAAAGCTGTGAGGATGCCATATATAAAAATATGAGCGCCTCTTCTTCTGTCTCAGGCAGTGCTTTCTTGATACCAATATCCTTCAAAGCCATATCACTATAGGACAAAGCAGCAATTTTTTGTGCCATCACATAATTGGCATCTACTGCATAACAGATGCTGGCTGTATCCTGTCCCGAAGCTTTCTGCGCTAAACCGAAAACATTTCCCTCCATTGTCATCAGCGGACAGCTAACCATCTTGTCCTTTAACTTCATATCAAGCGTATAGTATGAATAGTTTTCGGCCACCTTATCTACAGCTTTCACTTTACCGGCTGTATAGACGCGACTTTTTTGAGTGGAATATGGTAACAAATAAACCTCACTGCCCACAACGGGAGCCGAAGCAGCAAGCGCCAAAGCGGGTACTTTCTTCTCTGTAATGCCTACCTTGAACTTCACAACATCATACATATCGTCAGCACCCATAATGGCGTCGACCGGCATCTCCTTGCCTTCGTAATTAATGATGACGGCACGACGCGCACCCTTGAACAAGGAATAGTCCGACATGGCCACTCCGTCTTCACTCACAAAAAATCCGTTGCCCGTGTTCAGCATTTTGTCGTCCTTGTCATAGGTTACGATAGAGAATACGGCACGCTTGGCCTTATCCACCCACTTGGGTTGGGAAAAAGCCCATTGAGCCACCAGTGAGATGGCAAACAACAATAGTATTTTCTTTTTCATCAGCATATAATCAGTTAATTCGTTGTTTTACTGCTTCATATATCAAAATGCCTGCCGCTACGGATACGTTGAGCGACTCGATGGTACCCAGCATCGGAATCTTCACCCACTCGTCGCACAAGGCCAGGTTGTCGTAGGAAACGCCCTTGTCCTCGGCTCCCATAATGATGCACATCGGGCCGGTATAGTCAGCCTTCGTGTAGTCGTAGTCGCCCTTCTCGGTGGCGGCCACAATGTGGAAACCACTGTTCTTGAGGTATTGCAGGGTTTCCTTCAGGCTCTGCTCACGACACACGGGCAGGGTATGCAGGGCGCCAGCAGAGGTTTTCATGGCATCGGCATTCACCGTCACGCTGTTCCTGGCAGGGATGATGACGGCATCGACCGCCGCACACTCGCAAGTACGGGCAATGGCACCGAAGTTGCGCACGTCCGTCACGCCGTCGAGCATCACGAAGAGCGGATTCTTGCCCTGCTCGAAGAGGAAGGGTACGAGGTCCTCCGTCTTCTGGTAGGTGACGGCCGAAACGAAAGCCACCACGCCCTGATGATTCTTGCGCGTAATCTTGTTGATGCGCTCCACAGGTACCCGCTGGACGGGTATCAGTGTCCCCTTGAGGGCGGCAAACAGTTCCTTGGACAGGTCGCTCTGTATGTCTCTCTTCACCAGTATCTTGTCGATGTCCTTACCGGCCTGTATGGCTTCTATCACGGCACGGACGCCGAAAATCATTTCGCTTTTGTCTGTCATTCGTTTATCTTATTAGTTTATTTATCCAGTTTCAGCAAGGCGCGGGCATTGTTTAGCGCGGCCTCGGTCAGGGTGGCTCCGCTCAGCATGTGGGCCAGTTCCTCCACCCGTTCGTCGTCGGTCAGGCGGCGGATGTGGCTGCTCGTCTCCACCTCGTTGTCTTCCTTATATACTTTATAGTGGGCACGCCCGCGCGCGGCTATCTGCGGCAGGTGGGTGATGCTGATGACCTGACGGTCGTTGTCGCCCATCTCCTGCATAATGTCAGCCATGCGGTCGGCAATCTCGCCCGACACGCCCGTATCGATTTCGTCGAACACGATGGTGGGCAACTTGACGGCTCCGGCTATCATGGCCTTGACGGACAGCATGACACGCGCTATCTCACCTCCCGAAGCCACGGACGAAATGTTCTGCAACACCCCGTTCTTGTTGGCCGAGAAGAGGAAATTCACCGTATCGGCCCCATGCACACCCGGCTCCTTGCGTACGCCCATCTCCACCTGAAAGCGGACATTGGGCATGCCCAGCGGCACCAGCCGTGCGGCCATCTGCCGCTCCACTTCGCGGGCGGCACGGGTGCGCGCTTCGGTCAAGACCTGTGCCTGCGCGGTGACCTGGCTGAAGAGTTCCTTCACCTGCGCTTCAAGGCGAGCGATGTCTTCGTCGGACGACGTAATGGCCAAAAGTTGCAAAGCATAGTTTTCCTGCAAGGAAAGCAGTGCTTTGACCGTATCAACGCGGTGCTTTTGCTGGAGCGAATAAATGAGATTGAGACGGGCGTTCACTTCGTCGAGGCGGGCGGGGTTGAATTCAACTTCTTCTTCTTTGTCGGCCAACTCCTGCGAAATGTCCTTCAGCTCGATATAGACGCTGTCCAGGCGGTCGGCCAACTCGCCTGCGGGGGCAAAGACCGAACGCAGGCCCATCATCGTATTCTGGCAGTCCTTCAAGGCTTCGAGCACACTGCCTTCGTCGGCGTTCAGCGCCTGTCCGGCCCGATAGAGTCCGGCCTTGATGTCTTCGGCATGGGTCAGCATCTCCGCTTCCTGCTCCAGCTCTTCCTGCTCGCCGTCGGTAAGGTTGGCTTCCTCCAGCTGCTCCAGCTGGAAGCGGATGTAGTCCTCATCCGCACGACTCTGCTCGGCACGGGCCACAAGCGCCTCCAGGTCCTGACGGGCCTGCCGCCAGTCGTTGTACAACTTCTGATAGGCGGCCAGCTCGGCTTCGTCGTGCGACAGCAGGTCGAGCACGTTCAACTGGAAGCCCTCCTTGTTGAGCAAGAGGTTCTGATGCTGGGAGTGGACATCGATGAGCAGCTCGCCCAGTTCCTTCATCTGCGCCAGCGAGGCAGGCGTGTCGTTGATGAAGGCACGGCTCTTACCCGAAGCATAGAGCTCGCGGCGCAGGATGCACTCGTCTTCGTACTCCAGTTCGTTAGCTTCGAAGAAAGGTTGCATGCCATAGGCCGACACGTCGAAGCGCGCCTCAATGATGCATTTCGAAGCCCCCTTGCGGATGGACTTCACGTCGGCACGCTGACCCAGCAACAAGCCGATGGCTCCCAAAATGATGGACTTGCCGGCACCAGTCTCACCTGTGATGACTGAGAAGCCACTATCGAAGCCAATGTCCAGCTTCTCGATCAACGCATAGTTTTGTATGTAGAGCGAACGCAACATAGTATCTTACTCCGTTTCTATTGGTTCAATATTTCGACCAGCCGGTCGACGATGTCGGCAGCCACCTCGTCTTTGGTTTTCAGCGGATATTCCCTACGGCCTTCGGCGTCGATAAGGGTCACCTTGTTGGTGTCGTAGCGGAAACCTGCCCCCTTGTCGTTCAGCGAATTCAGAACGATGAAGTCCAGATTCTTGCGCTTCAGTTTGTCTTCGGCATTCTGTTGCTCGTTGTGCGTTTCGAGCGCAAAGCCCACCAAGACTTTCCGTTCGGTCGAATCGGCCTTCATCCGGCCCAATGCGGCGGCAATATCCTGTGTAGGTTTCAGGGCGAGGGTCATATTGCCCGTCTTCTCGCGCTTGATTTTCTCGTCGGCCACATGCTCGGGCGTATAGTCGGCCACGGCCGCACAGAGGATGGCGGCATCGGCCTGGGGGAAGAGCGAAGTAGCGGCTTCGTACATCTGCGCGGCCGACTCCACATCGCGCCTTTCGGCCATCGAATAGCGGGTCGTGCGTTGTACAGGCCCCGTCACGAGCAGGACACGGGCACCACGGCTAGCGCACTCGTCGGCCAGTGCAAAGCCCATCTTGCCCGACGAATAGTTGCCGATAAAGCGAACGGGGTCTATCTTTTCGTACGTCGGCCCTGTGGTTATCAGGATGGTCTTTCCCTTGAGGTCGCCTTCCTGCGCCGTAAAGTATCGCTCCAGATGGCGGATGATGTTTTCGGGTTCTTCCATGCGGCCCTTACCCACCAGATGGCTGGCCAGTTCGCCCGTACCCGGCTCGATGATGTGGTTGCCATAGGAACGGAGCTTCTCCAGATTCTGTTGGGTGGACGGATGGGCAAACATGTCGAGGTCCATGGCCGGAGCCACGAATACAGGCGCCTTGGCCGAGAGGTAGGTCGTGATGAGCATGTTGTCGGCAATGCCGTTGGCCATCTTGCCAATGGTGGAAGCCGTGGCAGGCGCTATCAGCATGGCGTCGGCCCAAAGGCCCAGATCCACGTGGCTGTTCCATGTGCCGTCTCGTTGGGCGAAAAACTCGCTGATGACGGGCTTGCTGGTGAGGGCGGACAACGTAATGGGCGTAATGAACTCCTTGCCCGCAGGCGTAATGACCACCTGCACCTCCGCCCCGCGCTTGATGAGACCGCGGATGATGTAGCAGGCCTTATAGGCGGCAATGCTGCCCGTAATGCCCAAGACTATCTTCTTGCCTTTCAATACATTTGCCATAAGCGTTTTCTTTTATTTCTGAGTCAGTTCGCGCAGACGGATTTTCGTCAGCATGGCCTTGGTGTTCAGTGTAAAGTCACTGTTCAATATCCAGCCGTAGTAGCCAGGGTCACGTTTCAGCACCTCGGCTACAGACATGCCTTTGTACTTGCCAAAGTTGAAGACTTCGACGCCCTTATCATCGTAAACCATGCGACCGGCAAAGTCAACATTCTTATTGAAGCTCGAAAAGTCGGAAAGGAAATTCACGTCGTTCTGCAAGTCTTCAGGGTAACGGTCGAGCTGCGCCATCAGCACTTCATAGGTAGCTCTTGTGTCGGCCTCAGCCGTATGGGCATCCTCCAGATTCTTGCCGCAATAGAACTTGTAAGCAGCAGAAAGGGTACGCTGCTCCATCTTGTGGAAGATAACCTGCACGTCGACAAACTTACGCCGGCTCAGGTCGATGTCCACCTCGGCACGGAGGAACTCTTCGGCCAGCAGGGGGATATCGAAACGGTTGGAGTTGAAGCCAGCCAAGTCGCAACCCTCGATGTCGTTGGCTACGCTACGTGCTACTTCCTTGAACGTAGGGCAGTCGGCCACATCGGCATCATAGATGCCATGTACAGCCGATGCCGCCTCGGGAATATGCATACCCGGATTGATGCGCATCGTCTTCGACTCTTCGTTTCCATTAGGATAAACTTTGAGATAACAAATCTCGACGATACGATCGCTATTGATATTAGTACCAGTGGTCTCCAAATCGAAGAACACCAGTGGATTTTTCAAATTCAGTTTCATATCATTTGTTTAAAGTGAGGGAGACAAACGAACGAGTTGGCAAGCCAATAAAGCCATAGCGGAAACTGTCCGTTTCCTCAACTTTACCACTTGTCAACTCGTCCGTCCGACATCCTCGGACTGTTCTTGTTTAGTCGTTCAACATCATTGGCATCAACAACATCAGCAAGTCCTCCTTCTCTTCCTGCTCTACAGGGATGATGACGCCTGCGCGTGAAGGATCTGCCAGTTCAATAACCACTTCTTCAGCCGAAATGTTGTTCAAAATGTCCAACAGGAAAGTAGACTTGAAGCCGATACTCATATCATTGCCATCGTACTGGCAGGTTTGTGTTTCTTCGGCCGATGTAGAAAAGTCGATGTCCTGCGCAGAAATTGTAATCTGATTGTTGCTCAGGCGAAGCTTGATAAGGCTGCTGGCCTGTGACGAAAAGATCGACACACGACGCAAGGCACCGATCAGCGACTGGCGGTCTACCGTCACTTTATAAGGATTGTTCTGCGGAATCACCGAATTGTAGTTGGGATAACGGCCTTCAATCAGGCGGCACACCATTCGATAGTTCTCCAACGTGAAAACGGCGTTGCGTTCGTCGAACTCGATCATTACCGTCCCCTGCTCACGGGCAAGCAAGTTTTTCATCAGGTTGGCAGGCTTTTTTGGAAGAATAAAAGCTGCACGCTCGTTGCCATGGGCAGCAAAAGTCTTGCAACGCACCAGCTTGTGTCCGTCGGAAGCCACCATCGTAATGTCATCGGTCGTGATGTCAAAATAAATACCGTTCATCACAGGACGAAGTTCATCGTCGGCCGTGGCAAACACCGAACGGTTAATCCCATTCAGCAAGACCTCTGCATCGATTTCCACCCGTACTGCGTTGTCGCCCAACTGCGTCAGTTGCGGAAACTCGTCGGCACTCTGCCCCATCAGGCTGTATTTACCATTCTGATATTGCACGTTTATCTCCAAAGTCCCGATATTGATATCGAAAGCAAGCGGCTGTTCAGGTATTTCCTTCAAAGCATCCAGCAACGTCTTGGCCGTAACGGCAAAACGTCCGTCCGCATCACTTTCGTTCACTTCAAGGGAAGTCACCATGGTAGTCTCGCTGTCCGAAGCCGTGACAGACAAAGTTCCGTCCTGCAGGTCAAACAGGAAGCAATCCAAAATGGGCAGCGCGTTCTTCGAATTGATTACACGACTAACAGCCTGTAAATGACTGGAAAGCGCAGTGCTCGACACAATAAATTTCATATATCCGTAGTATTTAAGTTTTTTATATCAATAAGTTGAGGTTTGCAGCACAAAGTTAACAAAAGAATTTCCTACTGACAAAGAATATGGAAAGAAAAAACCAAAGATAATACTTCCTATTTTCCTAAAAAAGCGTAACTTCGCCCCATCAAAAACCAGAAAATACTATAATTACAATGGAATTTACAGGAAAAATTATTGCCATATTGCAGCCAAGAGGCGGTACGTCCAAAGCTGGCAACGAGTGGAAAGTGCAGGAATATGTCATCGAAAATCACGACCAATATCCACGCAAAATGTGCTTCGATGTGTTCGGAGCCGACAAGATCGAACAATTCAATATCCAGATGGGCGAAGAACTGACCGTTTCGTTCGACATCGACGCGCGCCAATGGCAAGACCGCTGGTTCAACAGTATCCGTGCATGGAAGGTAGAACGTGTGGGCGCCGCAGCTCCTGCCGCAGCTCCAGCTTACGACATGCCCACTCCTCCGCCCGCTCCGACCGCAGCTCCAGAATTCCTGAGCAGCGACTCGACGGACGACCTGCCTTTCTGATCTCACGCAAGAACAGAAAAACAAGAATAAAGAAGAGACTCTGCCAACAGAGTTCTCTTCTTTTTTGTATCTATACAAACCACTCGACAAAGCAATGCTTTCCCTTCAGGAAAACGATGCTTTCCCATAAAGAAAGCACTGTTTTATTCATGACCACACAATGGGCAGCATCCGCTATGAAATGAACCCTAACATCATTCTGAGGGCACATCCGGGTAAGCATAAAGAAGCACCAGATTGGGATAGATTACATTTTCGACACAACAGAGCTGAATAGAAAGTAGGAAATGACGGAAAAAATCGGCATGAGCCAGAAAGAAAGGTGGTAGCAAATCTCGGCTCAAATCGGGATGAAGTACCACCTCTGACATGTCTGCCATTACCAACGCCTGATAATCCGGAGCCAATTTTTCAGTTGCTATTTCATAAAACAGTTGAGATTCAAGCACGTCACCCCGTTCCAACGATATCACATAGGCAGCCAAGCTCTGTTCATCAGGCGAAAGCAATAAACTATGCTTATAAAAACAGGCATAAGTAAATGCAGGCCCACCAGTATAACCAGCTAACAGAGCCGTCAACCTATGATCAGGTAGACGGTAAAGCCTCAACCCGGATACACCTGTTGCTGCCGAAAAACTCTTATAAAAAGGATAACGTCCTTGAGAAACGGAATACAAAAGCTTTTGTAGTTCCCATTGTGCGTGAGCGACATCTTTTACAGATATGTTTAGCACGGTAAGAGGTTTCCTGGCTGCGGAGTCGTTAGAAAGGAAACCGCAAGACAACATCTGTGATCCTGCTTCCAACTGGAAGTAACTGGCCAGAGATGCATCAAAAGACCCATTGGCTGCTACAACCATGGCAGAATCAGTTTGTAACTGCTTTAAGGCACATCCTACCTCAGCTTTTGATGCAGAAAGGGTCGCCACCTTATATAGGAAAGTAGAAGCTGGTAATTTGTCACCAGAAAATTCCTCCAACGGATAAGACTCGAAAAGAGCATCTCTCAAAGGAATTCCCAGTGTATCACTACCATGGACAATACCCGCACAGTAAACTCCGTCCTCAGCAAATTTTAAGTTAAACTCCAACCACAGAGATGCATCAGTAGCAAACTGAGATGCGGTTCGAACCGGCCAACGGACATAAACCGTAGTATTATTCTCTTCACGTTTTTTCTCATTTGTAAAATGAAATGTATCAAGCTGAGCAAGCGTTTTCTTCTGTTTCCACGCATCAATCACTTGCTCTACCAACCGTTTTTGGAAACTTACAACCAAAAAATCACGCTTCATCCAGACAGCCAAAAAACGCCCATCTACGAGAGGATAGACTTCTATCGTCTGCCCTCTATAACTAGATGTACGTGAAGGAAATGTAGCTGATCCACTACGACGAAGATGGTTTTCCAATAACGTACGATCACCAGTTCCCATACGACAATAAAGGACCTGATCATTTTGAAGATCAGGGCTATGAAAACTGACGATCAATTCATTCATCTCCCACCTTAAACCATGAGGTTCCTCTTCCATAAACGAACGTAAATACTTCTTTACAGAAGAAAAAAGATCGGAAGCATAGAGAAAATGCCCGTTACGGCTACATACCATGTTATCGATATCCTCAACCAATTCCGCCGCACGATCAGTTTCAAACACAGCCTCTACATCTTGTGGAATCAAAGTAAACAAATCAAAATTTCGTCGTTCCTCCACCGTATCCAAACGCATGAAAGAGTACACAGCAAATCCCATGCAAAGAAGGACGATGCACACTATCAGGCTGACTCGTATCAGATTATTCGGCTTCATGGCTTTACGATGCTTGATTTTGCAAAAATAAACATTTCTACTAATAAAGCAAAACTATAGCCAAAAAGTTTAAAGAAAACGAGCGTTTTATCCATCTAACTCTTTCAAAACCTCCTAACAGAAGTATGTAAGTTCAATGAACAAACGCCCATTTACAACGCTTAATTTTCTTTTTTCTGATAATACCGTACGTAGTCAATCTCCATTCGTGCCGGAAAGATGGATTCATCAATCCTTCAAGGAAAAGGATGTTTCGCCCGACAACAGTGGTTCTTCAAAATTCAGTTTGTCAGCCGTTATCACATCCCCGTCGGTGAACAGCACCGCCGAACGTACCGTACCTTTCAGTTCCCTCACGTTGCCGCTCCACGGATGGACGAGCATCCGCTTCCTTGCTTCTGCATTAAAGCCTTTCACCCGTTTGCCGAACTCTCCGTTGGCAAGTTCGCGGAAGAACTCCGCCAAAGGCATGATGTTCTCATGGCACTCAGGTAGTGGCGGTATGTGCAGCGTATATTCCTTAATCCGATGGTACAAGTCCTGACGGAAACGCTTTTCGGCTACTGCTGACTGCATATCCTCGTTGGTGGCGGCTATGATGCGCACGTCAGCAGTCTTTTCCTTGTTGCCGCCTATGGGTCTGTACCGTTTGCTCCTTGCGTGTATCTTCTCGGCGATTTTCTTTGCCCCGCTCCCCGAATTTCCCTACCTTCGCAAACATCAACAAAAACATTACGATATGATTACCGAAAAAGATGCCATTGATTTGATTAATCTCGCCGAGAGCTTAGGAATAACCGTGTTCCTTGACGGCGGCTGGGGAGTAGATGCCTTGTTAGGCAGACAAACAAGGGAACATCAAGACATTGACTTGTTTGTGGAGGAAACGCAGGCGGCACGTTTCATTCGTGCTTTACACCAACAGGGATTTAAGGAACGGACGGAGGCGTATTCCACTCCGCAACACATCGTTTTCGCAGATGCGGACGGGCGGACGGTGGACTTGCATTTGTTTACATATACTTCAGACGGGGAGATTGTTTTTGAAGGAGAAACCTATCCGGCAGACACCTTCAGCGGAGAAGGTTGTATCGGCGAAAAGAAAGTGTCGTGCATTCCTCCGCAGGCGCAGGTCGCTTTCCATACAGGATACGTTTTCGATGAAAACGATGTCAAAGACGTGCTTGCCCTGTGCTACCGTTTCCACATCCCCGTTCCAAACGAATATCTGCCTTATATAAATTAATCATCCAATCTCCAGGACCGCCTGCCCACGTCAAAATTTCTGCAATCCGCGCCGACAACCGCCCTCCCCAGCGGGGACAACACAAATCCTGCCGGATAACCACTTTTCCCTGCGGGGACAGCCCTAATCCGTCAGGATAACCGCTTTCCCCGGCGGGGACGATGCCAATCCTGCAGGATAAGCACTTTCCCCGCTGGGGAAAGGCAAAATCGGGACGGATTGGAACTTTCCCCGCTCTGAACTTGGCTCGCCGGAAAGATTTAGCTACATTCGTTACAGAAATTCTAAAATATCACGGAATATGAAAAAGATTCTCACATTAAACATCAAGCAACTTCGCACCGAGGAGTCGTTTGGCTATCAGAAACAGGTCGTGGCGGAAACGGCGAACCTGCCTATCGGCGAGGAGACAGGAACCCCAAGCGAGATAAGCCTGCTGTCCGCTACGAATCCCCTGTTGGAGACGAAAGTAAACGAATTTACCACCACCGTTGATGCTTTTGATGACGCGCTGAAAGCATCCTCCACGAATCCCGCCACCGCCACGGCGACCGCGACGGATGACGCCCGTGACGCATCTTGGCGTGGTGCGAACAATTATGTGACGGCGATGTGCGCCCATCCGACCGCCGAAGTAGCCGCCAATGCCGCCGAAGCGAAATCATTGTTCGACAAGTATGGCGACCCCACGAAGCTGGCGCAGACCGAGGAAAGCGGTGTATTACACAATCTGTTGCAGGACTTGGAAGCTCTTGATTCAAGCAAGCGCACCGCGTTGAATCTTGATGTATGGATTACGGATTTAAAAACGAAAGAAAACGCTTTCCTTGCCGCAGCCGCCCAGCGCACGGAAGCCGACGCTGCCCGTCAGGTGGGTATCGTGAAGGAAACCCGCACCGCCGCAGAAGCCGCTTACCGTTCATTGGTTGATACCGTCAATGCGTTGGCAATGATAAATGGTGATGCGGAATATGCTACTTTCATCGACCACGTGAACACGATGATTGAGCGTCAGAAAGCTATCTCAAAAGCACGCACTACGCGGGCGAAGAAGGAGGATGAGAAGCCGGGCGAGCTTTGATTCGTTGGGTAAGATTTAGGATTAGCCCCTGCAAGCCCCTACAAGCCACAATGCGTTTGCAGGGGCTTTTTCTGTAAACGGGTAGCACGTTTAGCCACTTCGGGCAGGTGGTTCACCAAAATACTGTCAGTTTCTTCCTGCCGTTCAAATACCGACATGATATGCCGCAGATGTTCCTCTTTGCTTGCCAGTAGAGAGCGAAGAGTGTCTATCTGCGCTGGATGCACGTATGCTGCACAATGAAACTTCAATGCTTGTAACAGACTATCTGTACATTGATGCCATAAAGCCGATAAGTACAACTAAAATAAAATATCCTACTAACACTTTATTCCGTAAATTCATTTAAGAATCTATTATTTGAAAGGATGCCTGCTTTATAAAAACAGACATCCTATTGATTTCTATGCCGCTTTTTACAGTTTCCATCCTGAGATTTGTTCCTGAATGTTCCATAGTTGGGCATACAACCCTTCGGCCTGAATCAATGTTTCATGCGTACCTTTTTCCCTTATCCGTCCGTTATCCAACACGATAATTTGGTCTGCGCCCTTAATAGTTTTAAGTCTGTGGGCAATGGCGATGACAGTACGCCCTTTGATGAGTGTGTCTATGGCTTTCTGTACTTCCACTTCATTTTCGGGGTCAAGTGAGGCGGTCGCTTCGTCAAGCAGGATGATTTGTGCGTCTTTCAGCATGGCACGGGCTATGGATATGCGTTGCTTTTCTCCGCCCGAAAGGGTGCAACCCCCTTCTCCCACCATTGTGTCGTAGCCTTGAGGCAAGCGCATGATGAAGTCATGGCAACAGGCTTTTTTAGCTGCGGCTATAATTTCTTCTTCCGTCGCGTCAGTTTTACCAAAGCGGATATTATTGCGTATGGTGTCCTGAAACAGATAGACATCTTGGAACACCATAGAGATGTGGCTCATTAGGCTTTCGGGATTTATCTCGTTCATCGGAACTCCATTGAAAAAGATACATCCTTTCTGTGGGTCGTAGAAACGGGCGCAAAGCTTCATCACCGTACTTTTCCCGCTTCCCGAAGGACCGACAAGAGCCGTCAAGGAGTTTTTCGGGAGCGTAATGTTTATATCATGCAACACTTCCTTGTCTTGATAGGCAAACGATACGTGTTCAAACCGGATGTCGCCCGCTGCCGGGGATTGCCGTTCTCCTTTCATCTCCGGCTCGTTCATCAAGGAAAAGATGCGTCCACCGGCAATGGAAAAATAGCGGAACTCGGTAAAGTTTGTCAGGGCGGAAGTCAGCGGATCGAACACACGAGAACCGACTACAAGGAATAGCACGAATACAAGGATTGAAAGTTGCCCTCCCAACAGAAGGTAAGTTCCACATAGCACCATCATTGTCAGCCCGGCACGTACTAAAGTGATGCTCAACAAGACGAATGGGCCTAACAAGGCCTCCTGACGGATGCAAGCACGGCGAAGTTCCGCAAAAGCATCGCGCAACCTAACAAAGCGGTCACCTATCAGATTGTACGCTTTCATTACACGAATACCCTGTAAGTATTCTTCCAACCGATTTCCAGCATTTATTTTTGCTTGAATTTGCCTGCCGCTTAACTTCCGCTGTGCCTTTGTGCTTGCCCACAGGACGAGCAAGGCAAGCGGCAAGGCGGCAAACATACTGACCGCCATCCTCCAATCTATCCATACAAGCGAAGCAAAAGCCAGTACGGGCATGACTATGGCACCCATAAGTTGGGGCAGGTGGTGCGAAATTCCGGTTTCTGCCATCATGAAGTCCGTAACAAGCATAGACGACAAATCACCCGGATCACGTTTCGACAAAAAGCCCAACGATAGTTTCCGCAAGTGCTCCGCCAGCGACAAACGCCCGGAAGCACTCATTTCGTATGCTCCCCTGAAATTGGCTCGGTAGGATGCCCGTTCTGCCAAAGCCATGACCAGCATATAAACAGCCATAATGCCGAATATCCACCACAGGCGGGTCGTGTCAAGCGGCTGTCCGCTCCCGTCAAATGCACTGAAAATGATACGTATCGCTTCTATAGAAAGACAAAACGGTACTATATTCACTAAGTTGGCAAGCATGGTGTAACCCACCGGCTTGTAAAGTCTTTCCGTGTGACCTATTGTAATATTCTTTATTGCATTCATCTCTTATTTTATTTATATGCTATAATATGTATTTCTTCCTTTTTACGGATTGTTCTGATGGATGAAAATCCGGCTTCATGCAACCGCTCTTCCAATTCTGCCGGAGTATAGACAACCATACCGTCTATCCGTTCCGTCCACATTTTTCCAAGTTCGGGGTCGCTCGCTTCCAGACTAATAAGGAAACAACCTCCTTCTCGGAGAACACGCGCCACTTCAGACAACGCTATGTTTACAGGCGACCAGAAATAGACCGTTTCAAAAGCCGTGATAGCATTAAAGAATCCATCCTCATAAGGTAATGAACAAACATTCCCTTGTTGTATGAAACATCTTTTATTCAAGTCTTTTTCGTTGTACTTTTGGGCGAATGAAACACTTTCTTCTGACAGGTCTATGCCGTAGATATTTCCTTTTGGACATAAATTCAATAAACGTTTCAAATTCGCACCACCGCCACAGCCTATATCAAGAACATTCCAATTCGGCTGCCATTCCACTTGCTTCATGCCACGATTAGCTAAAGATGCATGAAAACAATTCATTCCTCGCAAAATCATCCGTCCCCAAAATCCTTGCGGACAACTTGTGTTTTGCAAGACCTTGTTTAAGAAATTCTTCTTTCTCATATTGCTTTTAGTTTTTGTTCAATGTCCAATGGTATGCGCTCGTATAGGCATCCCACATATTTTTATATACACCCTCCGTCACGGACAGCTGTTCATTCTTTCCGCATTGCACAATGCGTCCTTCTTTCATGACGACAATCTGATGTGCGGAGATGATGGAAGAAAGGCGATGGGCAATCACAATGACCGTCTTGTCCTTTATCAGCGACTGCAAAGCCATCTGCATTTTATGCTCGTTTTCAGGGTCAGCGAAAGCAGTCGCTTCGTCCAACACCAGTATCGGAGCATTCTTCAATATGGCACGAGCTACACATATCCGTTGGGCTTCACCGCCGGACAGGAATACACCTTTATCGCCTATCCTTGTTTCGTAGCCTTGCGGCAAACGCTCTATGAAATCGTGGCATTGGGCAGCTTTCGCAGCGGCTATCACCTTTTCTTTCGTGGCATCAGGAGAGCCTACGGCGATGTTCTCATAAAGAGTGTCGTAAAAAAGGAAAGTGTCTTGAAAGACGAATGAAACCATATCCATCAGTTTTGCGGTAGCTATTTGGCGTATATCCGCACCGCCTATACATATTTTCCCTTGCACCACATCCCAGAACCGGGGTATCAGGTTGGCAACCGTTGATTTGCCGCTTCCTGACGGACCGACAAGAGCAGTTATCTTTCCTTGTGGTGCAATGAAGCTGACATCACGCAAGGCTTCCGTTCGTGTTCCCTGTTCCGTGTTTTCGTAAGAGAATGACACATGTCGGAATTCCACATCGTAGGCGGCAGGCACTTGCGGATGTTCCGGCTCCGGCACAGATTTCTTTTCAAGTATGCGGTCGATACGGTTTACACCTTCATCGATGTCGCGCGTGTTGCCTCCCAAGAATGTCAGTTTATAAACGGGAGAAGCCATACCCGGCCCCATGATAATGAAGAACAGCCATACTACCGCCAATGACAAGGATTGCGGACTGGCTTGCATCAGCAGGATGCCCACAGGAAGAATAAACGTCACCATCGAATTGAGCAAGACGGTAAAGGCAATCATTCCGTTCTGGTAGGTGTCACAGCATTTCAAGGCGAATGTCTTGTACGCCTGAATCTCGGCATTGAACTGACGGAACGAACGGACGCTCTGCCCGAAAATCTTGACTACGGGCATTCCCCGTACATACTGCACGGCAGATGCGCTCATCTTTTCCTGCGCATCGTAATAGATGGACATGAACTCTCTTGCCCTTTTACCCATGAAGTTGGAGAATTGGAGGAAAAGGCTGAGCACCACGACCGCCAGGCAGACCACCGTCAGCCATACATCCAATGAGAAAAAGATGACCAGCATGACCGCCACCGTAGCCACTACATTGACCAAATCCGGAATGGTATGGGCGATGAATCCCTCTATTTTCTCGATATTCTGGTCCATTGTTTTCTTGATGGCCCCCGTAGAGGTATTGTTCAAATATCCCAAAGGCAGTTTGCCGATATGTTCAGACAGACGGACACGCAACCCATACAAGATACGGAATGCAGCCACATGTGAGGACATCAGGGCGGCATAGAGCAATATCAATCCGCCAACAAGCCCTCCAAATGCAATCCATCCCCAACGCATCATGTCCGTTCCGTCCAAAGCGGAAAGATTGGAGCCATTCGACAGCAACTCTTTCAAAATTTCATAAACTGCCCAATAAGGCACAAGCATACACACCGCGCTGCCAGCCGACAGCAGACCTGCTAATATAAGCAGACCTTTCCTTTGTCCCGCTATCTCGAACAGACGGGACAAACCTTTTTTCTTTTTTGACTTTTCCATTATTATTACGCTATTTTGATGTGATTTTATATCCGAGCAATGAACTGAATTTGTAGCAAAGCCAAGGGATGCGCTCCAATATCTGTCCGAAGAAAAATCCCCAGCGTGAACGGAAGAACTTCATGTAGTTAGCCTGTTCAATGAGCTTTAAAGACGGTTCCCATTGTTCCACCACATGCCCGTTGCTTATGCCGGAACGGATTTGAGCCTCGTGCTTGCGGAGCGAATCGGGCTTCACACCATGTCGGCTCATTATCGTGCCGCACACGTCAAACCACAATTCACCTCCCCCGAAACGGCTTGCCACGTGATGCAGGAAGGCTTTTACTTGCTTCTCGTAGAAGTACATCAGTACCCCCTCCACGATGAAGATAAATTCTGCATCGGGATGCTTCCGACGCAAGTCATCCATCCAGTCGGTCTCCAACAAAGACGCTTCAATATAGACATTGTCCGGCTGTTCGGGTATCAATTCCCGGCGTAGAGCAATGACCTCAGGCAAATCCAAATCATAAAAGACTGCTTTCTGACTTCCGATACGCTGGAAACGGGTATCCAGTCCACATCCCACATTGACCACGACCGGATGCGAATGTGTCTTAATAAATCGGCGCACGGCGCAATCAAAATACCATCCACGCACCACACATCCCACTTCGCTCAACTTTGCCCCGTCGAACTGGGAATAATCGTATTCCAAACTGTCCGCCAGCCATTCCGCAGCCTTGTCATATAGGATGGGATTATTCCGGCGACTTTCTTTGGCTCTCATGTATAGCGGAATAAGCAATGTTTCCGCTACAATGCTCTTAAACTCGTATTTCTGTTTCATATTTTGGGATATTTAATAGTGAACGATATTCAGAATTGTTCATAAAAAAAGGAGGAAACCTCCGTGAAGATTTCCTCCTTGCCAACCGTTCTGATGCGGTTGAATGTTCGTATGTACGTTGTCTGTATCTCATATCTTGATAATAGCCCTCCAACCTTGGATTTCAAACAGAATATAATCGTGCAAAATAGCCTCCATCTCTTGCCGGGGTACGGAATGCATCAATAGTTCCTCGAACATCGTGAACATCCATACCGTATGCAAATGAATGATAAAATCGGACACAGCCGTATTGATTTCGGGATGTTTCCGCTGCATGGACGCGAACCACGCCTTAACCAATTCCGTGGAACGGTCGGTATAATTCTCACGGAAGCGTTCCAATGAAGAACCTTGCGCACGGAACAACAGTATTTCCATTAGCGAACGGTGTTTGTCTATAAGCGAAACATATTCGTCAATGCAGGATTTCAGGTATTTTTCCGACCGCATCATCATAATATCTTCGCCCCGTATGCCGTGGTGTTCTTGCAGCATGGCTTCCAAAGCGCACAAAACAGGACGGACCACTTCATGGAATAATTCATCTTTGCTTGTGAAGTAGTTATAGATATTCCCGACACCAACCCCAGCTAACTCCGCTATTTCGCGCATGGAAGTTTTGGAATAGCCTTTCTTCTCGAATTGCTGCCTGGCAATCGTCAATATCCGACCCCGTATGTCCTCTTTCAGCACTTGCATTTATAATGAACAATGTCTGTTTTTTATTTTTTTGCAAAGGTACAAGGCTTGAAATTGTCGGGCAATACCTATTTTTAGGGATTTTGCGTCTTCCAAAACATGGGGAGCGAACCGTTTCGGTATGCCCGAAACACAAACCTGCTCCCCATCAAAACTTCTCCTTGATGGGTTGGCTTTTATGTTTCTTCAAATCAATCCTATTCCATAAAACAAAGTCATACTTCATTCTAAACAAGCTCTAATTTATTAGCAGGCTTATTTGAGCTTGAAGAACGCCACAGGCTACCACACCGATGCCAAATGCTGCCACGCAGGTGCGAAGCGGTTGGATTGTGCCGGACTTCGCTTTTCTTTGCATCACGGACGCTTGGAACAGCCGTCACGGGGTCGGCGGATAACGCCACTCCCTGCCACAAGCTGCCACGATTGTGCCAACCCATCGTTTGATGCGTAATGCCCATTTACTTTGCGTCCAAAACCGAGTATCAACATTAAAAACAGTATCGACAATGGAAGTATTGATTTTTCAGAAAGAGGCGTTTGAGGAAATGGCGGCGAAGTTCAGCCGCTTCTCAGACCGTGTGAACGAACTCCTTGCCAAGCAAGGCAGCAGGTCATTAAACCACTGGATGGACAACCAAGAGGTCTGCCAACAGTTGAACATCAGTCCGCGCACCTTGCAGACCCTGCGTGACAACGGCACACTGGCTTATTCGCAGATAAACCACAAGGTGTTTTACCGACCGGAAGATGTGCTGCGCATCGTCAAGCCTGTGGGGAACAAACGTGCGACCAAAAGTATTTGATATTTAAATGACTACTAAATCCAACGTAACAATGAGTGAAATGATTACCAAGAACCATGCGCTTGTCGCCGAGTTCGGCGACAGCCTTGACCGTCTGCTGGACGGTATCGAGAACTTTATGGCAAACAGCCGTCCGACATTGGGCGGCGAACGCTTCCTGACGGACAAGGAGGTGTCGGCACGGCTGAAAGTGAGCCGACGCACCTTGCAGGACTACCGCAACAACGGCATAATCGCCTATTATCAGTTGGGAGGAAAAATTCTGTACAAGGAATCTGACATCGAACGAATGCTTGCCGCCAATTATAGGGAAGCGTTCAGACGGCATCCATAATTTGAACAAAGGGAATACGACCAGACGGCATCAGGTCGTATTCCTTACCTTGTCTGGTCGTATATCCTTCGTATCAACAACTTGGGGCTTTTCGTATATATGCCGCTGGCGAAAAGAACAAATATAACGGTTCTTTCCGATTGGCGGCATATAGTTTCCCCATGATGAACCGCCGGAAAGCCACGCTCTCCCTACTTCTCAACTTGAAGGAAACGGCTATCACCATTTCAAGACTGTAAACATCGTAGTTTATCCCGTTGTCCTGTTTGATGTACCGCTTCGTTTCGCTTTCCAACAATTCCATGTTTTTGTAGATAGAGTGTATAGCCTTGCGGATGTCGCAGCCGAACACGTTGAACGCATCGGACATCTCCTGCTGCGTCATCCAGACGGGAGCGGTCGGTATGGCGACCAACCCGTTTTCTGTGATTGTGATTATTCCCCGTTCCATAGTCATTATTCATTATCAATGTTTGTTTCTTTTGGCAGTTCTTGTCTTTTGTACCATTTGCCCGTTCCGTACATCATTCTGACCGCCATCAGGTTGTCTATGTCCTTTGAAATCTTCTTGTCAGTCACCTCCGCGTACCGCTGGGTGGTCTTTATACCTGAGTGCCCCATCATCTTGGCGATGCTCTCAATGGGTATGCCCTCCGAAATCAAGAAAGTTCCGAACGAATGGCGGCTTTGATGGTAGGACAAGTTTTCTTTCCGTCCTATCGCCACGCCCAACTCGTGTATCTCGAACCACATCTCGTCACGGCTCGGAAGCGGAAACACGGGCTTCGTGTCGTCTGTCGTGTTGTAGAGGTCGAGTATCTGCTCCGCTATCGGATGCAGGGGAATGAACGCCTCCACGTTGGTTTTCTTGCGGTTGATGCGGATGTAACGCCTGCCGTCCGCCGTCGTGCCGATATGGTGCGGATGGAGCAGCATGATGTCCACATATGCCAAGCCAGTGAACGTTGAAAACAAAAATGCCCTGCGCCCAAGTTCCTGCAACGGGTCGAGCATGGGCGTTTCAAGGATGGCTTTCAGCTCCGCACGGCTGATGTGCCTGTGCTTCGGCGCGGGCTTCTTCTCGTATTCCATGTCCTCCAACGGGTTGGCACGGAGTATCTCGTAGTCCACGGCGAGGTACACCAGCTTGCTCAGCCAGCACAGGCACTTGTTGATTTGCTGTGCGCTGAAATTCTTGTTGCGCTTCATGAAAGCCTTGTAGGAACTGCCGAAATCTTCCGTGATATCGCTGAACTCGATGTCCTCCTTGCCCAACGATGTGAGATAGTCTTTCAGGTATTTCTGGTAATATCCCGAATGGCGGTAGGTGGACGTGGAGTTTATCTCCTTTGAACGGGCAAGCAGCCGTTCACGCTCCCTTTCGCCCATCTGCAACAGCTTGGTGGGGATGACGGCTTTCCTTGCCAACGTGTTCTTCAGTATCTCTGCGCTCACCACGTTCTGTTTCTTCAACGAATCCTCATAAGCAAGTTCAACGGACTTCTTGAACTCCTGCAAGCGGTTGTTCTCGCGGACGGTGCGGATGGTTCCCTTGCTGCTGTTCCAGTCCTCCGGTCTGCAATAGATGCCCGTCGCCATCGTGGAACTCTTGCCGTCTATGGTGATGCGGCAGAGGACGGCGGTCGTGCCGTCAGCCTTCACCTTGTTACGGTTGATGTACGGTAATATGGAAAATGTACTGCGCATGGTTGTAATGTTTTTATTAGTTAGAGAACAAGTTTCAAGTCTTTGGTCGCCTCGATGTATTTGTCCATGTCTTCAAACAGCTTTTTCGGAGTGACACGGGCATAGACTTGGGTCGTGGTTATATCGGAGTGACCAAGCATCCGGCTGATGGTTTCAATCGGCACTCCGGCTTCCAGCGTAATCAGCGAGGCGAAGGAGTGGCGTGCCTGATGGTAGCACAAGGTGCTGCTTACCCCTGCGAGGACGGCAAGGGATTTCATGTGCCGGCGGAGGTTCGGATGGTATACCATCGGGAACAGCGTCGGGCGGTTGTCATCATGGTATTTCTCAATTAGGGCGAGGGCTTCCGGCAGCAGCTTCACGCTCGCCCGAAGCTCGTTCTTCTGGCGGCGGTATTTAAGCCACAGGTTGCCCTCATCGTCCGTATAGAGGTTCTCACGGGTGACGCTCACCGCATCCGCATAGGCAGTGCCGGTATAGCAGGCAAACAGAAAAAGGTCACGTACAAGGATGTGCGTGGTACGCCATGCGGGTATCTCCACGTCACGGATTTTCTCGAAGTCCTCGCGGCTCAATGCCCTCGGTGTACGTTCTGTCTTTTGCGGTAAGGTGAAATTTGCAAAGAAGCATCTTTCCGCATACCCCTCCTTGTAGGCGATGCGGCATACCTTTTTCAAGATGGCGAGATAGTGGCGCACGGTGTCCACCGCCAAGCCTTTCACGTCCATCACGAAGTTCTGGTAGTCGTGTATGAACTGTTCGGAAAGTTGCCCAAAAGCGATGTCCTTCGTCTTGAACTGCCACTCGATGAATTCGCCCAATGTCCTTCTCATGTAGTAATAGCCGGGGTAGGTTCCTTTGGCACGGTCGATGCCGATACGTGCCTTCAAGTCCTCGCAGATGCGGTCGGTCATTCTCAGCAGGGTCATCTGCGTATCCATACTGCCTTGGAACAAGTCCTTGACTGCCGTAGCGTCAAAGTCCTGCCCACGCTCCACCAACGTATCAAACGCCGCATTGACCGCAAGCAGCAACTTGTCCAGTTTCGCGTTGGTTTCCACCGCCTCGCGGCTCTTGCCGTCCAGACGGCTTTCCCTTGCGTTCCACAACTCCGGCTTGCACGACAGCTTGCATCCGAACTGCGCCATCGTGCGGTTCACCGTTATCCTTCCCATTATCGGGGCTTTGCCCGACTTGTCCGTTCCGCTCTTTTTCAGGTAGAGCAGCACCTTGAATTTTTCAATTTTCATACGCTTACTGTTTTTGTCGCAAAATTAATTTATGAGTAAGCGTCCATTGATTTGCAGAACGGTGCGTATCGGCGCAATCGGAACGGGCTTGCAACAATTTCATTTTCCGTATGTTACCTGTCCTTGCTTCGGTAACTGACAGCTAACGGCTTGGTAACTGAAATGGCTCAATATTCCGCACTCCGTTGCGTTTCCGGCATTTGGCAGAATAGTGAAAAACCGCTCATTTCAAACGGGTTACGTTTTATCTTTACTTGTTTGCTGACGGGTGCTCTGTGGGTTCTGTTCCATTGCGGACGGCATACATCACCGTTACTTCTCCTAGCCCCCAAGAAGCCAAATCATATTGTACAGCTGAAATATTACCCTCGCTAATCGGCATACGTTGCAACTTGCCCGTCCTGAAAAATGCCCCAGACATAATGATCCGACTGGGTAAACCCGACTCCAACAGGTACTTCCAATGCAGTACCTACATCACGAGAAGGAGCATATTTCATATAGCGGTCGAAGAAACTAAACCACAAATTCCCTTGAGTATCTATCAGTGGGGGATTCTGCATGAATTCTGTGGAAATCCGATTTTCACGCAGGACGCCAGTTTCGAATTCAAAGACATAGCCGTTACTCATCCACAATAATCCGTCTGTTTCATCCACCATAATCCACGATATATACTGTTTCAGAATCTCATCATAACCAGGAACTATCTCGTACAAAGGCACTGCCTCATTACCATCGAACCGGTAAACACCATGCCCAGTTGCCAGCCATAAAAATCCACGTTTATCCTGTTCTATCTGCAAAACCGTAGTCTGAGGCAAATTCAGTTTATCAAAATAGTAACGGAAATATACGACATCATTCATTGGCTTACCACACAAAACCAATGAAAAAAAAGGCAAAAGCAACTCAACAAAAATGTTTTCATATAAACTACGACTAAAAGACAAAGCCAAAAGTAACATTTTTAATCTTTATAGACAAGAAGTTACTGATTCCCACTAAATAATGATAGAATTTGAACAGAAAAATGGCAGAATACTAATATTTGCAACAACCACCGAAATACAAAAAAAGGATGACCACATAGTGAACATCCCTCAAAACCATCTAAAAACAAGCAGGTTCAAATATGCCAGCAATATGCTTTAATGGAACTCTATCTCCAGCCCATCGTATGCAAAATAAATGTTCGGAGGCAATTGGCGACTGATTGCAGCATGAAGTCCCGCATGATGCCCCATGTGGACAAAATAGGTTTTATGTGCTCCAATACGACGAGCTGCTTTCAATGCCTCAGGGATAGACTGGTGTGAACCATGAGGCGTCGGACGCAGGGCGTTCATCACAAGAATCTCAATTCCCTCCAACAGACGATAGGAATCATCGGACATCGTCAGCATATCCGTCACATAACCCAAACGACTGCCAATACGAAAACCGAGAATAGGCAGACGACCATGCATCACCTCAAAAGGCAATATCTCCGTCGTCCCAATATTAAAAGGCACACCAGCCTTCAGTTCGTGAAGCGAAATACGAGGCACGCCTGGGTACTTGTGCTCTACAAAACAATAAGGCATACGCATACGAAGATGTTCAGCCGTATAGGCATCGGAAAAAACTGGAACTTCACCAAATCGGCAATAAGGGCGCAAATCGTCCAACCCGCCTACATGATCGTAGTGCTCATGCGTAATGAGTACGCCGTCTATCCGACCAAACCAGCGAGAATGTATCATCTGTTCTCGAAAATCGGGCCCACAATCTATCAGAATGGTATGACCATCATCTGTATGCAGCAAGGCAGACGTACGTAAACGATTGTCACGAAAATCTGTTGATGTACAGACAGGGCATGTACACCCCACTTCGGGTACTCCAGTAGACGTTCCAGTTCCTAAGAATCTCAGTTTCACAAGTTCTATTCTTTAATTGTATTTCGTTCAAATGAAATTTACTTCCGGCTCAATCTCAATTCCGAAACGGTCGGCCACAGTTTTCTGCACAGCACGTGCCAAAGCTACAACATCCGCCCCTTCAGCTCCGCCCAGATTGACAAGCACCAGCGCCTGACGATCATGTACAGCCGCACGCCCCAAAGCTTTTCCCTTCCAACCGGCCTGTTCAATAAGCCATCCGGCAGGCACTTTCACATGGTCTGCATCCACTTCATAACAAGGCATATCGGGAAAAACGGTGCACAATTCCTCATACTGCGATCTGAAAATGACAGGATTCTTGAAGAAGCTGCCTGCATTACCCAACTGAGCCGGATCGGGCAATTTACTGCGACGAATGTCGACAATGGCCTGACGAACATGAGCCAGCGTCACTTCGTCGTATTGTGACAGCGCCTGACGAACATTGCCGTAATCGAGCCTGAAACAAGGATGTTTACTCAGACGAAAATTAACATAAAGGATAAAAACAGACTTCATGTTCGGACACTTGAAAATACTATCCCGATAAGCATATGCACACTCCGCAGCTTTATAGATCCTCTTTCTGCCCATTACATCCATAGTTTCCACAGAATCTATCAGATCACAGACCTCAGCACCATAGGCACCGATGTTCTGTACTGCTGCGGCACCTACCTCACCGGGAATCAAAGAAAGATTTTCTGCACCATACCAATTACTGTCCACACAATACTGTACAAAATCATCCCAAACCACTCCACTTCCCACTCGTACCTCTACCCAGTTTCGGTTCTCATAGGTCACTTCTATCGTCTTGACTGTTGAATGGAGAAAAGTCCAATCGTAACGTTTCTGCGTAAACAACAAATTACTCCCCCCTCCTATACAAAAATAAGGGCGAGTCAAGAATACCCCCCTTTCAATCAACTGCTCCAATTCCTCGCCTGAAGCAAATTCACAAAAATCAGCTGCCTCAGCCTCGATACCGAAGGTATTATGAGGTAGCAATGAATGATATATCATACACGTCACTCTGTCAAATTCCTGTATCTTCGTATTTGTATAACTCCCACTCTCCTTTTCTTTTCCTGAAATAGAAAATATTGGAATAGCCATTGCTAAGACCATTGACCTTCAAAATCTTAGTTGAAGAACTATCTTCATTCTTCTGCCCGTAATTGATATTAGAAAGCCGATCGGCAGGCAACGTAGGCCTAAACACATACCATTGATCCACATCAAGTGTAGTCTCCAAAATAGAAAACTCATCATCAGGATCAATCGTTATAAACTGCAAAGGTTGAGAGATATGTTCCCGCTGATAGAGACTATCTACCGCAAAACGGGCATAAAAGGATACAAAACTGGGATCTCCCTCTTTATCTTCCTCCATCTTTCGCAAGTTAATGGCTTCAAGCATCCACATCCCTTTAGCTCGTTCGAAATAGTAACGCTTCACCATCCGCGTCTTAAGAAAAATCCACTCTACCTGAACAGATGAAAGCGTCGTATCACCAACTAAATCCATATCGTCCTCACTATCAAAAAGTAGCGTATAGAACGTCTGACCAGCAAAAAGTGGATCATGTTTCCAATATTTCTTTTCAATCTTTAAAGGAGTATCTACATTATAATAAGGCAAGGGGAAGATAGTACGCTGCCGTTGGAACAGAGAATCGGTCGCATAATTGAAAACAAAATCGTCAAAGAGTTCGTCTGCGCCTACCGGCTGAGGAGCTTCTTCTACTGGAACTTCACCCAACGACTCTCCTTCTCTGACACCGATCGAATCGACCATCGCAGTAATTGCACTGAAAGAATCGATGTTCGCCTTGGGGTTCTTACAAGAGAACAACAAGACAAACACCGATAATCCCCATATTAGTTTTCTCATATCCAACAGATCGGCAACGATCATTTATTCAACTTAACCCTCAGCTTCTCCAGCATGTCCACAGTCATGGACTCCAGATCATATTGAGGTTTCCAATCCCATTCCGCACGGGCACAGCTATCGTCCATACAATCGGGCCAGCTATCGGCAATACTTTGCTTCAAGGGATCTACATCATAAACCATTTCAAAGTCCGGCACATGCTTCTTAATCGCAGCATAAATAGTCTCGGGAGCAAAACTCATGGAAGCGATATTGAAGGCATTACGATGTTTCAGTCTGGCAGGATCGGCCTCCATCAGCGTAATAGCCGCATTCAAAGCGTCAGGCATATACATCATGTCCATCAACGTACCTTCTTTCACCGGACAAACAAATTTTTCACCTTTTACGGCTGCATAATAGATATCGACCGCGTAATCAGTAGTTCCACCACCCGGAGGAGTTACATTCGAAATAATACCAGGGAAACGTACCGCACGGGTGTCAACACCATATTTAGTATAATAATAGTCACTCAACAATTCTGTAGTAACCTTGCTAACACCATACATTGTACGGGGACGCTGGATAGTATCCTGAGGTGTCATAACATGCGGAGTATCCAGACCAAACGAACCAATTGAACTAGGTGTAAATACAGCACAGCCATGTATACGAGCTACTTCAAGCACATTCCATAAACCGTCAATACCAATTTTCCATGCCAAACGAGGTTTACTTTCGGCAACGACAGAAAGCAATGCTGCCAGATTATAAATCGTATCAATACTATACTCTTTGACAGCTGTTTCAATAGCATTGAAGTCTGTCACATCTGCCAATACAGAAGGACCTGATTCCTTCAGTTCACCCTTGGGTTCTGCTCCGGTAATATACCCCGCAACAACATGTTCATTGCCATAACGCTTACGCAATTCCATCGTAAGTTCCGATCCGATCTGACCGGTAGCTCCAATTACTAAAATATTTTTCATTTCGAACAAATTAAAGTTAGAGAATTCCTTTTTTTAAAGAGTACGCAAAGATACACACTTTTTTTTCAAAATTCTATCATTCTGTTATTGTTTATTTCGAGAAAAATGATGTCCTTTGCATAGTGTGTAACTAATTGTAAAAATCCTAAAACAAAAACGTTATGTATGGTAAAATGAAAGAGTTTCTCAGCCAGACACTTGCTGAGATAAAAGAAGCCGGTCTCTATAAGGAAGAACGTCTGATTGAAAGCGCGCAGCAAGCCGCTATCACAGTAAAAGGCCAGGAAGTATTGAACTTCTGTGCCAACAACTACTTGGGATTGTCCAACCACCCCCGTTTAATTGAAGCTGCCCAAAAAATGATGGATCGCCGTGGTTATGGCATGTCATCCGTCCGCTTCATTTGTGGTACCCAAGACATTCACAAGGAACTTGAAGCAGCAATCTCCGATTACTTCCATACAGAAGACACTATTTTATATGCAGCTTGTTTCGACGCTAATGGTGGTGTATTCGAACCCCTGTTCACCGAAGAAGATGCCATCATTTCCGACTCACTGAATCATGCTTCTATCATTGACGGTGTACGTCTCTGTAAAGCAAAACGTTATCGTTACGCCAACGCTGATATGGCTGATCTGGAACGTTGCTTGCAAGAAGCTCAAGCACAGCGTTTCCGTATTATCGTAACAGACGGTGTATTCTCAATGGACGGAAATGTAGCCCCAATGGACAAGATCTGCGATCTGGCAGAAAAATACGATGCCCTAGTTATGGTAGACGAATCACATTCTGCAGGTGTAGTAGGTCCTACAGGACATGGTGTCAGCGAATTGTATAATACTTACGGACGTGTAGATATCTATACCGGTACCCTGGGTAAAGCTTTTGGTGGAGCTATGGGCGGATTTACAACTGGCCGCAAAGAAATCATCGACTTATTACGCCAGCGCAGTCGCCCCTACCTCTTCTCAAACTCTGTTGCTCCTGCAGTTATCGGTGCTAGCATTGAAGTCTTCAAAATGTTGAAAGAAAGCAATGCATTGCATGACAAACTGATGGAGAACGTAAACTACTTCCGCGACAAGATGACAGCTGCCGGATTCGACATCAAGCCGACACAAAGCGCTATCTGTGCAGTTATGCTCTATGACGCCAAGCTGTCTCAAGTATACGCTGCTCGCATGCAAGAAGAAGGTATCTACGTCACAGGTTTCTATTATCCAGTTGTTCCGAAAGGTCAGGCGCGTATCCGCGTACAAATTTCTGCCGGACATGAAAAATCACACTTGGATAAGTGTATCGCAGCTTTCATCAAAGTGGGCAAAGAACTGGGAGTTTTAAAATAAACATTCCTTAAAAACAATCAGCCCGAAGTCTGACTTCCGTCATCTTCGGGCTGATCTTATTTCAATAGCCTCACAAACTTTTATTGACGTTCTCCCAACTTAGAGTCTACAAAATACAAATTAGAGTTTCCTGCTCTTTTAATCATTTCCACAATACTTGAGGCTGTAGCTTCTTCTTCTACTTGTTCACGTACAAATCCCCACAAGAAATCTTGGGTTGCCTTATCTCTTTCGGAAGCAGCAACATCCACCAATTCGTCAATCATCTTTGAAACTCGGCATTCATGCTTATAAACCTGTTCAAATACATCAAGCGGGGTACCAAAATCATTAGGTACAACATCAATCTTATCTACCTTTGCCGTACCTCCACGTTTGATAATATAAGAAGCCATCTCAAAAGCATGTTCATGCTCCTCAAAAGACTGTTTCTTCAACCAATTGGCCATACCATTATAACCTTCTTTCTCCATAAAGAAAGACATTGCCAAATACAGATTGGCTGACCACATTTCTGCAGTAATCTGTTCGTTAATTGCGTTTTGTAGTTTTTCTGAAATCATATTCGTTCGTTTTTTTAAAATTGTAAACATTACAAATGTAACGAGATAATCGCCATATTGTTCGACTAATAACATTTTTTAATCTTAATCCAACAATTAAAAGACTTACTCACTATTTACATAAACTCATCCGAAAGGTATCCTTGAGGCAGGGTACGACAATTATATTGTGATGCCATAATTTCTCCATAAGCCCCAGCTGAACGCAAAGCTAAAAAATCACCGCGTTTCACCCCATTAAGATCTACAGACTTACCAAACACATCAGATGACTCACAAACTGGACCAACTACATCATATGTTTCTACAGAAGCTTCTGAAGATATATTTTCTATCTTATGATAGGCCTGATATAAAGCCGGACGTATTAAATCTGTCATACCTGCATCCAAAATAGCAAACTGTTTATTAGTTCCCTGTTTAACATATAACACACGAGCAATGAGTGAACCACATTGTCCTACCACTGCACGTCCCAGCTCAAAATGCAATTTCTGGTAAGCTCGAAGTTTCAAATGGGTAGCATAAGTCTTGAAATAAGCAGAAAAATCAGGTATAGACTGACGATTAGGATGATGATAATCAATACCGAGTCCACCACCGACATTGATATGTTCAATACGAATACCACGAGCATCCAGCTTTTCTTGCAACTCATTGATGCGATTGCACAAAGCCACAAAATCGCCCATATCTAATATCTGGGAACCAATATGAAAATGCAACCCAACAAAGTTGACATGTTGCATTTCCACCGCTAGTTCTATCACATGTTCCATATCCTGCATGCTAATACCAAACTTGTTTTCAGCAAGACCGGTCGTAATGTTAGCATGAGTATGAGCGCCGACATCGGGATTTATACGGAAAGCGACATTAGCTATTTTTCCCCTTTCCGCCGCCAGTTCATTAATTACTTCCAATTCTGGCACAGATTCAACATTGAAACAAAATATATTGTAATCCAATCCCAAATTAATTTCCCAATCAGCCTTTCCTACACCTGCGAACACAATTTTATTTGCAGGAAAACCCGCTTTGATAGCAGCCTGAATTTCACCTCCACTTACACAGTCAGCACCCAATCCGTTTTCTCGAATGATAGTCAACACCTTCGGATTGGCATTTGCCTTCACTGCATAATGCACTACAAAATTCTCATAACGCGCAACTTCGGCACGAATACAATTCAGTGTATTGCGCAACACCTCTGTATCATAATAATAAAAAGGTGTGCGCAATGAACTGAATTTATCTATCGGAAAATGTCCTTTCATAAATCCTGCTACAACTTTTTTAGTTTTCGCTAAATAAAGCTGCACTCAAAGACTGCAATGCACGTTTCTTATCTTCTTCACGTATCAGGAAAGAAATATTATAATTACTTCCGCCGAAAGATATCATACGCACAGGAATGTCACGCATTGCATCAAGCGCTTTAGCCTCAAAGCCTACGTTTTCCCATTCCAAATCACCAACCACACAAATAATACACATGTTACGGTCTACTGTAACCGTTCCATATTTCTTCAAATCATCTAAAATCTCGTTTAAGTGTTTTACATTATCAATAGATACTGAAACACCCACTTCAGATGTACAGATCATATCGATAGAAGTCTGATAACTCTCGAATATCTCGAACACTTTGCGCAAGAAACCATAAGCCAACAACATACGGCTTGATTTGATTTTGATAGCTGTAATATTGTCTTTGGCAGCTACGGCCTTGATTTTTCCTTTCTCGGTATCGTTCGATATCAGCGTACCAGGAGCCGAAGGATCCATCGTATTCAACAGGCGTACGGGTATATTTGCATATTTAGCCGGCTGGATACAAGTCGGATGCAAAATCTTGGCACCAAAATAAGCCAATTCTGCTGCTTCCTCAAACTGCAACTGACGAACAGGAGAAGTCTTGTCTACTACGCGAGGATCATTATTATGCATGCCGTCAATGTCCGTCCATATCTGAATTTCATCAGCATTAATAGCAGCACCTACCAACGAAGCTGTATAATCACTTCCACCACGCTGCAGATTATCTATCTCTCCATAGGCATTACGACAAATGAAACCCTGTGTAATATAAATGTCTGCATCTGGATGCAATTCAAGTTGAGCTTGCAGTTTCTCACGAATATAAACAGGATCGGGCTCGGCATTCTTATCTGTACGCATATATTCCAAAGCAGGCAACAACACCGATTTCACACCACATTCCTGCAAATAATAGTTCATCATTCCCGTCGAAATCAACTCTCCCTGGGCTAGAACAACTTTTTCTTCAAACAAAGTAAACAAGTCCTTCGTATAAGAACGGATATAGTCAAAATGAGATCTTACCAGCTCCAGACATTTCTGTTTATATTCATCCGTCGAATAGAGTTCATCGATATGACGACGATATTTGCTTTCCAGTTGGTTGATAATTTCGTTGGCGCCTTCCGGATTCTTCTTGTACAGATAATCCGAAATCTCGACCAATGTATTTGTCGTACCTGACATGGCTGACAATACAACAATCTTACGTTCACCATCGGTAATCAATTTGGCCACTTCCTTCATCCGCTGAGCTGAACCTACCGAAGTACCTCCAAACTTTAATACTTTCATTTTTCCTTCTTGTTAAGTTGTTAAACCTATTATATTATTTTTTTATTTATTCTTCTGTCACTTTCCATAGACGATGTCCTTCACAACGATACACCTTCCCTGAAAATTCATTGAGCAACTGCAAATTATGCGTAGTCATCACCACCAATGCCCCCTTCTCGCTAATCTGATGTAATAAGGAGACAATAGCTCGTCCTGTTTCAACATCCAAATTGCCAGTAGGTTCATCTGCCAAAATAATACGGGGAGAATTCAGCATAGCACGAGCAATAACAATACGCTGCTGTTCTCCTCCTGACAATTCATTAGGCAGCTTGTACCCTTTATTGTTCATTCCCACCAACTGCAACATCTCTTCTATACGGTCTTTTCGTTCTCCACGATGTTTCCAACCTGTAGCACAAAGCACAAAGTCCAGATTGTCATATACCGAACGATCTGTCAACAATTGGAAATCTTGAAAAACAATGCCCAGTTTTCGACGAAGCTGCGGAATATGCTTACGTTTGATTCTTTTCATATCATACTCCAGCACCTCCGCATGTCCGGCGGCAATTTCCAACTCGCCATAAAACGTTTTCAGCAACGTCGTCTTACCAGAGCCTACCTTACCTATTAAATAGGCAAACTCTCCCGAGCACAGCTCTAAATTGACATTCTCCAACACACACAGCTCCTGCTGATGTATCTCAACATCCTTATATTTTATCAGTGTTTCAGTCATCTTCTCAATGTTTCTTCCAACCTACACCATGACGTTCTTTCAGTTCACGGGCAATGTCTTCGATACTATAGCCTTTTGAAGTCAGTAAAACGATGAGATGATACAGCAAATCGGCACTTTCATAAATCAGACGGTCATCTGTGCCATTACATGCCTCAATCACGGTCTCCACAGCCTCTTCACCTACTTTCTGTGCCATTTTATTTACTCCAGAACGGAACAGGCTGGTTGTATACGAGCCTTCTGGCATTTCCGTATGACGTACATTAATGAAATCCTGCAACTCTTTCAGGAACATTACCGGTTGCTCATTCTTTTCGCCCCAACAAGTATCTGTCCCTGTATGACATACTGGGCCAACCGGATGTACCTGAATAAGCAATGTATCTCGGTCGCAATCTGCTTTGACAGATACGACATGCAGAAAATTTCCACTTTCTTCTCCTTTCGTCCACAAACGTTTACGCGTACGACTATAAAAAGTAACTTTACCCGTTTCCATCGTTTTGTCATACGCCTCACGGTTCATGAAACCCAGCATCAACACTTTAGCCGTATCTGCATCTTGTATGATAGCCGGAACAAGTCCGTCCATTTTATCGAAATCTATGCTCATATCCATAATCTATACGAATAATTCTGTACTTACTTTTATTCTTTATATTCTTACAGGTACACCTTGGCTGCAAAGATACAATTTTAAATCGGGAATTTTGATTTCTCCGAAGTGAAAAACACTGGCAGCCAGTACTGCATCTGCTTTTCCCTGCAAAAAGGCATCACGGAAGTGTTCTTTCGCTCCTGCCCCCCCTGAAGCAATGACAGGTATAGAAAGGTTTTCAGAAAGAACAGCTAACACCTCATTAGCATATCCTGTCTTTACACCATCATGATCCATACTCGTAAACAATATCTCGCCTGCACCTCGCTCTTGAGCTTCTTTCGTCCATGACATCAATTCTCTTTCTGTCACCACTCGACCACCATTCAGATAACACCGCCATTCACCCGCAGCCTGCTTGGCATCCACCGCCAACACACACACCTGAGAACCGAAATGACCAGCTATCTCATCAATCAGTTTTGGGTTTCGGATGGCCGCCGAATTGACGGATACCTTATCTGCTCCAGCATCCAGCAGTCGAGCCACGTCATTCAATTCGTGAATTCCTCCCCCAACCGTAAACGGGATACTGATGTTCTCAGCTATGCGACGAACCAGCTCTACAAATGTTTTCCGTCCTTCAAAACTGGCTGTTATATCCAAAAATACCAGTTCGTCAGCACCTTGTTCACTATACATACGTGCCAATTCTACCGGATCGCCAGCATGACGCAGGTTTACAAAATTAGTTCCTTTTACAGTCTGCCCGTCCTTTATATCAAGACAGGGAATAATTCTTTTAGCTAACACAACTTCAACTCACTATCAATTAATTAATTATTCAAAGCAAAGATTGCAGATCATCCAACGTTATACGACCTTCATACAACGCCTTTCCAAATATAACGGCAGGTACACCATTTTCTTCCAATCGATAAATGTCATCAACACAACTGACTCCGCCACTTGCAATCAAATACAAATTCGAATCACGTTCCAACATTTCTTTATACAAACCCAAAGCAGGACCCTGCAACATACCATCGCAACTGATGTCTGTACAAATCACTTTAGAAATACCTCTCTGCCGATAGTTGTCCAAGAAAGAGAACAAATCCATATCACTTTCCTCTTTCCATCCTCCCACGGCAATACGGCGTTCTTTTACATCAGCTCCCAGAATAATTCGTTCCGCCCCATACATTTCTATCCAATGACAGAACAGTTCTGGATCTTTCACAGCAACACTTCCGCCCGTCACCATCTGAGCTCCACACTCAAAAGCAATCCGCAAATCCTCATCAGTCTTCACACCACCACCAAAATCAACGACAAGTGAAGTAGCTGTCGCTATTTTTTCCAAAATGACATGGTTCACGACATGATGCGAAGCCGCTCCATCTAAATCGACCAAATGCAAGCGTCTAATACCCCCCGCTTCCAGCATTTTGGCTACTTCAAGCGGATTTTCATTATACACCTTCTTGCTCTCATAATCACCTTGTGACAAGCGCACGCATTTACCTCCGATAATATCAATAGCAGGTATTAATTCTATCATAACTCCAAGAAATTTTTCAAAATACGTTCACCCACATCACCACTTTTTTCTGGATGAAACTGTGTTGCATAGAAATTTTCTTTATGCAAAGCTGCACTAAACGGTAATATATAATCGGTCACCGCCGCAGTATATTCATTGACAGGCACATAAAAGCTATGCACAAAATACACAAATTCTTCCTTCGTAAATCCACGAAACAAAGAGCTGCAGGTTCGCTCTATTGTATTCCATCCCATATGTGGCACTTTATCTTCATGCCTTTCTGACTGAAAGCGTTTCACGTCTACATCAAAAATATTCAAGCAATCCACATTACCTTCGTCCGAATGACGACACATTAATTGCATACCTAAGCAAATGCCCAACAAAGGTTTCTCCATACCTTTAATAACAGTATCCAAACCCGTAGTATGCAAAAAGTCCATCGTCGTAGCAGCCTCTCCTACACCCGGAAATATGACTTTATCGGCCGAACGAAGCATTGCCTCATCAGCCGTAATCATAGCCTTGACACCCAAACGTCGTAAAGCACAATCTACTGAACGAATATTCCCCGCATTATATTTTACGATTGCAACTTTCATCAGATTTCCTTTTTAATTAAATATCACCGTCTTATTCTTATATACCAACACTTTTCGTTCTATATGCTTCTGTACCGCACGCGAAAGAACAATTTTCTCCAGATCTTTTCCCTTGTTTATCAGATCCTGCACCGTATCTTTATGTGTAATGCGTACAATATCCTGCTCGATAATAGGTCCTGCATCCAGTTCCGTAGTCACATAATGACTGGTGGCACCAATAATCTTCACGCCACGCTCAAAAGCTGCATGATAAGGTTTGGCACCCACAAACGCAGGCAAAAAGGAATGATGTATATTAATAATGCGATTAGGATAAGCATTTATCATCTGCTCTGAAATCACCTGCATGTAACGAGCCAATACAATAAATGTAATATTATACTTGGCCAACAAATCCATTTCTAACCGTTCTTGTTCTGCCTTATTTTCTTTTGTGATAGGAAACAAATAAAACGGAATGCCAAAACGTTCGGCCACATGCTGCAAATCTGGGTGATTACTAACTATGAGCGGAATATCTACATTCCACTCACCCGCCGTGTAACGAGCCAACATATCAAACAAACAATGAGACATCTTCGAGACAAATATCGCCATGCGTGGTTTGGTATCTGAAAAATACAGCCGGAAACTCATTGCATATTTTTGCGCATACAACGTAGCAAAATAGTCCTCTATCTTTTCTTGAGGAATCAGAAAGTCCTGCAACTCCCATTCTATTCTCATAAAAAAAATATTCTCCACATGATCCACATGTTGATCCAAATAGATAATATTTCCCTTATTCACCGTTATAAAATCCGTCACCTCCGCCAAAATACCTGGTTTGTCAGGACAGTGAAGCAACAGTTTGGCCGTTTTCATACTCCTAAACATTTCATTAACATATCAGAATTACAATATTCTCGTATTAGGTTTGCAAAAATAACGATTTATTGCAAAAGTACGAATTTTCCAAGCACAAAGTTTCAATCCCAATACAAATAGTTTCGTTTTCCACAATTTGTATCCCTATTCAACTCATCCATGCGTCAATCTATACCACATACCAAACAAATGTTAAATATAAAAACGTGTCAAATCGCAACCTATTCAATATGAACTACTAAAAGAACAAGTTCCCAAAAGCCTCTAAAAAAAATCCACGATTACTATTGCAGGTATAAAAAAAATGCCTACCTTTGCAACCGAAATCGAGAGAGATAGCAACAAAACAATGAAATGGTGCGGTAGTTCAGCTGGTTAGAATACATGCCTGTCACGCATGGGGTCGCGGGTTCGAGTCCCGTCCGCACCGCTAAACAATTAATAGTAAAAGCCTATAAATCAAATGATTTATAGGCTTTTACTTTATACACCTACATATAAATTCAAACAACTAAATAACTCGATTTTCAAACCAATCGAACCACCACAAGCACCCGTCCAATCCCCCACTAGATAAAAGTAAATAATTCCTCGAAAACAATAAAGTCAAAAACTCTGTTTTCGTCTTTGTATTTCTCTCCGTTTACATTATCTTTGCAACACGTAAGGCCGGAGGATACGCATTCACCTCCAAGCCTGCAACGACAACAATTATTATCATCATTTATAGCGCTATAAAAATATGATTTCTTTCTACAGAACTCCTCAGAAAAGCGTAATTGCCGTAGCAAGCGAACACGCCATCTCGAAGGCAGACAGCGACAAGCTCTGCTGGCTTTTTGGAGAAGCCACCCCTGAAAGTGAAGAAAACCTGAAAGGCTGTTTCGTAGGCCCCCGCCGCGAAATGATCACGCCCTGGAGCACGAACGCCGTGGAAATTACCCAAAACATGGGCCTGACGGGCATCGCGCGCATCGAGGAATACTTCCCCGTGGCCGATGAAAACGCCGAATACGACCCCATGCTCCAACGCATGTACAAGGGACTCGACCAGCAGGTGTTCACCACCAACCGCAAGCCCGAACCCATCGTCCACATCGAAGACCTCGAAGCCTACAACGAGCAGGAAGGTCTGGCCCTCTCGAAGGAGGAAATGGACTACCTGAAGAAAGTGGAGAAGGACCTCGGACGCCCGCTGACCGACTCCGAAGTGTTCGGCTTTGCCCAAATCAACTCCGAGCATTGTCGCCACAAAATCTTCGGCGGTACGTTCATCATCGACGGTGTGGAGCAGGAATCTTCACTCTTCCAGATGATCAAGAAGACCACACAGGAAAATCCCAACAAAATCATATCGGCCTACAAGGACAACGTGGCCTTTGCCGAAGGTCCCGTCATCGAGCAGTTCGCTCCCGCCGACCACTCCAAACCCGATTACTTCGAGGTGAAGGACATCAAGAGCGTCATCTCCCTGAAGGCCGAGACACATAACTTCCCCACCACCGTGGAACCCTTCAACGGCGCATCGACGGGTACGGGCGGTGAAATCCGCGACCGTATGGGCGGTGGAAAGGGTTCCTGGCCCATCGCAGGTACGGCCGTCTATATGACTTCCTACCCTCGCACAGAGGAAGGACGCGAGTGGGAAGAAATCCTGCCCGTGCGCAAATGGCTGTACCAGACACCCGAACAAATCCTCATCAAAGCGTCGAACGGTGCCAGCGACTTCGGCAACAAGTTCGGCCAGCCGCTCATCTGCGGTTCGGTGCTGACCTTCGAGCATAAAGAGAAAGAAGAAGTTTACGGCTACGACAAGGTCATCATGCTGGCCGGAGGCGTGGGTTACGGCACCCAGCGCGATTGCCTCAAGGGCAAACCCGAAGCAGGCAACAAGGTCGTCGTAATGGGTGGCGACAACTATCGCATCGGTTTGGGCGGCGGATCTGTATCTTCTGTCGATACGGGAAGATACAGTAGCGGCATCGAGCTGAACGCCGTCCAGCGTGCCAACGCCGAGATGCAGAAGCGTGCCTACAACGTGGTGCGCGCCCTCTGCGAGGAAGAGGTGAACCCCGTAGTTTCCATCCACGACCACGGCTCGGCCGGACACGTGAACTGCCTCAGCGAGCTGGTGGAAGAGTGTGGCGGACACATCGACATGAGCAAGCTGCCCATCGGCGACAAGACCCTCTCGGCCAAGGAAATCATTGCCAACGAGAGCCAGGAGCGCATGGGATTGCTCATCAAGGAGGAAGCCATCGAACACGTGCGCAAGATTGCCGAACGCGAACGCGCCCCGATGTACGTTGTGGGTGAAACGACCGGCGACCACCGCTTCTGCTTCGAGCAGGCCGACGGCGTACGTCCCTTCGACCTGGCCGTCGACCAGATGTTCGGCTCCTCCCCCAAGACATACATGGTGGACAAGACCGTAGAGCGTCACTACGAAATGCCGACCTACGAGCAGTCCAAGCTTCATGAATACCTGGCCAACGTGCTCCAGCTGGAAGCCGTGGCCTGCAAGGACTGGCTGACCAACAAGGTGGACCGCTCCGTGACGGGCAAGATTGCCCGCCAGCAATGCGTAGGCGAGCTCCAGTTGCCGTTGAGCGATTGCGGCGTCGTGGCCCTCGACTACCGCGGCAAGGCAGGTATCGCCACTTCACTGGGTCATGCTCCGCAAGCCGCACTGGCCAATCCGGCCGCAGGCTCCGTGCTCTCCGTGAGCGAGGCGCTGACCAACCTCGTATGGGCACCGCTGGCCGAAGGGCTCGATAGCGTATCACTCTCCGCCAACTGGATGTGGCCCTGCCGCTCGCAGGAGGGCGAGGATGCACGCCTCTACACGGCCGTCAAGGCATTGAGCGACTTCTGCTGCGCCCTGCAAATCAACGTGCCTACGGGCAAGGACTCCCTCTCCATGACGCAGAAATACCCCGACGGTAGCAAGGTCATCGCTCCGGGTACGGTCATCGTATCGGCCGGCGGCGAGGTGAGCGACGTGAAGAAAGTGGTTTCGCCCGTGCTGGTGAACGACCCCAAGACGACGCTCTACCACATCGACTTCAGCTTCGACAACCTGAAGCTGGGCGGTTCGGCCTTCGCCCAGTCGCTGGGCAAGGTGGGCGACGACGTACCTACCGTGCAGAACCCCGAATACTTCCGCGACGCCTTCCTGGCCGTTCAGGAGCTGGTGAACAAGGGCCTCATCCTGGCCGGACACGACATCTCGGCCGGCGGTCTCATCACCACCCTGCTCGAGATGTGCTTCTCGAACGTGGAGGGAGGTATGGAAATCAGCCTCGACAAGATTAAGGAGAACGACCTCGTCAAGATACTCTTTGCTGAAAACCCAGGTATCGTCATCCAGGTGGCCGACAAGCATAAGGACGAAGTAAAGAAGATACTCGAAGACGCCGGCGTGGGCTTCGTGAAGATTGGCAAGCCGACCGACGAACGCCACATCCTCGTGGAGAAGGACGGTGCCACTTACCAGTTCGGTATCGACTACATGCGCGACGTGTGGTACTCCACTTCCTACCTGCTCGACCGTCGCCAGTCGATGAACGGTTGCGCCAAGAAGCGCTTCGAGAACTACAAGATGCAACCCATGGACCTGGCCTTCATGCCGGGCTTCACTGGCAAGCTCTCGCAATACGGCATCAGCCCCGACCGCCGTACGCCGAGCGGCATCCGCGCCGCCATCATCCGCGAGAAGGGTACGAACGGCGAACGCGAAATGGCTTACTCGCTCTACCTGGCCGGCTTCGACGTGAAGGATGTGACGATGACCGACCTCGTAAGCGGACGCGAAACGCTGGAAGACGTCAACATGATTGTCTTCTGCGGTGGTTTCTCCAACTCCGACGTACTCGGCTCGGCCAAGGGCTGGGCAGGCGCCTTCCTCTTCAACCCCAAGGCCAAAGAGGCGCTCGACAAGTTCTATGCCCGTGAAGATACTCTTTCATTGGGTGTGTGCAACGGTTGCCAGCTGATGATGGAACTCAACCTCATCAACCCCACCGACGAGAAGCGCGGACGCATGCTCCACAACGACTCTCACAAGTTCGAGAGCCGCTTCCTAGGCCTGACCATCCCGACCAACCGTAGCGTGATGTTCGGTTCGTTGAGCGGTAGCAAGCTGGGCATCTGGGTGGCTCACGGCGAAGGAAAGTTCTCCCTACCCTACGACGAAGACCACTACAACATCGTGGCAAAGTATACCTACGACGAGTATCCCGGCAACCCCAACGGTTCCGACTACTCCGTGGCAGGTATCGCCAGCCCCGACGGACGCCACCTGGCTATCATGCCCCACCTGGAGCGCGCCATCTTCCCCTGGCAGAATGCCTACTATCCGGCCGACCGCCTGCATCACGACGAAGTGACGCCGTGGATAGAAGCCTTCGTCAACGCCCGCAAGTGGGTGGAAGAGAAGACTCGATAAATATCCTCTACCCTCTCCATACAGACATGAATGAAACGGACTCCGACGGCCAAACGGCCGGATGTCTGTTTCATCCGTGTCTTTTCCCTTATTCAAAGCATTCGGTTTCCAAGGAAACAATATCGTGTCGGCTATGAGAAAAAACATCCTGACTACCCTTATCGCCATCCTGCTACCACTCATCGTCTGCCCGCAGACCTATAAATATATAGGTATGGAAGACGGATTGAGCAACCGGCAGGTGTATGCCATCGAAAAAGACCGGAAAGGCTACATGTGGTTCCTGACCCCCGAAGGCATCGACCGCTACAACGGAAAGGAGTTCAAACACTACAAGCTGATGGACGGCGACCAGGAACTCAACTCGGCCATCAACCTGAACTGGCTCTACCTGGACACCGACGGTGTGTTGTGGGAAATAGGCAAGAAGGGCCGTGTATTCCGCTACGAAAGCCAGCACGACCGTTTCCAGCTGGTGTACAAGCTTCCCGAACAGACGGAAAAGGAACACAATACGCCCGTGAGCTATGGTTACGTGGACGAGAAAGGCCAGATATGGCTCTGTACCCGCAAGCAGATATACCTGTATGATAGCCGCAACAACCACACCCGGCACATCCGCAACCAGCTGGACGAAAACATCACCTGCATCCTGCAAACCGATACCGCACACTACTTCATCGGCACCGACCAGGGCATACACTATGCCGAACTGAAGGACAGCATCCTGCAACTGAACCCTTGCGACAAGCTCGACTCCCTGAACCTGCAGGTCAACGAGCTCTACCTCGACAAGAGTACCCGAAAAGTGTTCATCGGCACCTTCCTGAAGGGTATCTTCGTCTACGACCTGAACAGGCACCAACTTCTGCAACTACAAACCGAATTGACAGACATCACCATCAACTGCATACAGGAATTCGGAAAGAACATGGTACTCATTGCCACCGACGGAGCCGGCGTCTATCGGCTGAACACCGATACCTACGAGTGCGAACCCTACATCACGGCCGACTACAACCGCTACAACGCGATGAACGGCAACAGCATCACCGACCTCTACATCGACGACGAACAACGCATCTGGATGGCAAACTTCCCCATCGGCATCACCGTGCGCGACAACCGCTATGCCGACTTCCACTGGATCAAGCACTCCATCGGCAACCGCCAGTCGCTCGTGAACAACCGTGTGAATGCCGTCATCGAAGACCGCGACGGCGACCTGTGGTTTGCCACGGACAATGGCATCAGCCTCTACAACGATCGCCAGGAGCAATGGACCTCCTTCCTGAGCACTTTCGAAACCGGCGGAAAGAACAAGAGCCACTCCTACATCTCCTTGTGCGAAGTGGCACCCGGCATCATCTGGGCAGGAGGATACTCGTCCGGCGTCTACCAGATAGACAAGTGCAACCGTTCGGTGCAATTTTTCACACCCGCCTCGATGGGTAATGCCGGCATCCGTGCCGACAAGTACATCCGTGCCATCCTGAAGACAAGCGACGGCAAGATATGGGCCGGCGGTTACTATAACCTCAAGGAAATAGACTACACACGCAGGCAGGTGCGCCTCATCGGAGGCCTGTCGGACATCACCGCCCTGACAGAAAACGACTCCACACACCTGTGGGTAGGCACCGTCAACGGGCTCTACCGCCTCGAGAAACAGAGCGGCAAGGCCGAATATGTGGAGCTGCCCGTTGAGTCACACTACATCTACTCCCTCTACCAGTCGGACGACCAGAAGCTATACATCGGCACCAACAACACGGGCTTGCTCATATACGACCTGGAGGAGAAACAGTTTTACCACTTCGACAAAGACAACAGCTCGCTCATCTCCAACAACATCTATTGTATTCTGCCTGATGGTGAGGGAGGCTTCTTCCTAAGTACCGAAAGCACCTTGACTACCTTCAATCCACATAGTAAAATCTTCCACAACTGGACAAAAGAACAAGGGCTAAAAGCCGAACATTTCAACGCTTCAGCAGGTACTCTCAGACGTAACGGCCAACTGGTCTTCGGAAGTACCGATGGTGCCATCGAGTTCGACAAGAACATGGTATTGCCCGACCATTATACCACCAAGATGGTGTTCAGTGATTTCAAAGTACTCTACGAAACAGTCTACCCCGGCGACAAGCACTCGCCGCTGACCACCAACATCGACGACATCGACCTACTCCGTCTGAAATACGACCAGAACATCTTCTCCCTGCAGGTGTCGTCCATCAACTACGACTACCCTTCGCTGGTGCTCTACTCCTGGAAGCTGGAAGGCTTCTACGACAAATGGAGCCAACCCAGCCGCGACAACATCATCAGCTTCACCAACCTGAGCCCCGGCGAATATACCTTACGCGTACGAGCCATCTCCAACGAGAACCACGACACGGTGCTCGAGGAGCGGAGCCTGCTAATCATCATCGACAAGCCACTTTGGTTCAGCTGGTGGGCATGGCTAGCTTATATTCTCTTCACCCTGGGAGCCATGATTACGGCCTTGCGCATTTACCTCCTACGCAAGCAGAAGCGGGAATCGAACGAGAAGATACGCTTTTTCATCAACACCGCCCACGACATCCGTACCCCGCTCACCCTCATCAAGGCGCCACTGGAAGACCTGGCCAACCACGAACAACTGAGCGAAAGCGGACGGAACAACATCCACACCGCCCTGCGCAACGTACACGTACTCCTGCGCCTAACCACCAACCTCATCAACTTTGAGCGTGCCGACACGTATGGAGGCAAGCTCCGCGTGGCTAAATATGAGCTGGGAGCTTATCTGGAAGAGAGCCTCAACATCTTCCGCGAATATGCCAAGGTGAAACGTATCGCCCTGACTTACGAAAAGAACTTCGACTACCTCAATGTGTGGATAGACAAGGACAAGATGGACTCCATCCTGAAGAACCTCCTGTCCAACGCCTTGAAATATACCGCCGAAGAAGGTAGCGTCGTGCTCGAAGCTACGGAGACGGCCGAACAATGGACAATCGAAGTGAAGGACACGGGTATCGGAGTGCCTGCCGCCGAACAACGGAAGCTCTTCCGCATGCACTTCCGTGGAAGCAATGCCGTCAACGCTAAAATTACAGGAAGCGGCATCGGTCTGCTCCTGGTATGGAAACTTGTCAGATTGCACAAGGGAAAACTGAGCTTCAATAGTACCGAAGGACAAGGCTCCACGGTTCGCGTCAGTTTCCCCAAAAACAGGAAAGCCTATCGCAAGGCTACCTTTGTGGACACCCTGCCCAATCGCGAAACGGAACTTCCGCCTGTCCAGCCAGAAGAGCGAGTGGAGGAAAGCCCGACAGCCACGGTATCCCCCAACCGCGAAAATACGGCGGAACAACCGCAAGCGACCTCGAACCACGAAAAAATACTGGTCGTGGAAGATAACGACGAACTGAGAGAATACCTCCGCCAGACCTTGTCCGACGTATATACCGTGCAGACCTGCAACAACGGCAGGCAAGCCCTCGAAGTGGTGAAGGACTATGCGCCTGACCTCATCATCTCGGACATCATGATGCCCGAAATGCGTGGAGACGAATTGTGCCGCACACTGAAGAAAGACATCAACACGTCGCACATCCCCATTATCCTGCTCACAGCCCTCAACACCGAACGGAGCATCATCGAGGGTTTGCAGACAGGGGCCGACGACTATCTTGTGAAACCCTTCAACGTAGGTATCCTGCGCGCCACCATCGCCAACCTGCTACAAAACCGACGCCTGTTGCGGAGCAAGTATGCAAACCTCGCCATAAACGACGAAAAGCCCGAAACGCCCTGCAACAATTGTACGGACGACCTCGACTGGAAGTTCATCACCACCGTGACCCGCTACGTGGAAGACAACATCGAGAAAAGTGAATTCAACGTGGACAGCCTCTGTGCCCTGATGAACATGAGCCGCACCAGCTTCTACAACAAGCTGAAAGCACTGACCGACCAGGCGCCGGCCGACTACATCCGCATCATCCGCCTGAAGCGTGCCGCCAAACTGCTCCGGGAAAAGCAATACAACATCACGGAAATATCCGAAATGACCGGTTTCAACGACGTGAAGTATTTCCGCGAAGTCTTCAAGAAGTATTATAAGGTGAGCCCCAGCCAATATGCCAAGGGCGGGGACGAGCCTTCCAACGAAAAGGACATAGAAAGACAACAATGAACATTTACCTCGAAGCATTCTCCATCTTCTTCAAGATAGGAGCCTTTACCATCGGGGGGGGCTATGCCATGGTGCCTCTCATCGAGAATGAAATTGTGACGAAACGCAACTGGATAGCCAAGGACGACTTCATCGACCTGCTGGCCATCTCGCAGTCGTCGCCCGGCATCCTGGCAGTCAACATCTCCATCTTCATCGGCTACCGCCTGCGCGGCATCCGCGGAAGCATCGTCACGGCACTGGGCACCATCCTGCCCTCGTTCCTCATCATCCTGGCCATCGCCCTCTTTTTCCACAACTTCAAGGAGAACACCGTGGTGGAACGCATCTTCAAGGGCATCCGTCCGGCCGTCGTAGCGCTCATCGCCGCGCCCACGTTCAGCATGGGCAAGTCGGCACGCATCAACCGCTACAACCTGTGGATACCCGTTGTATCGGCCCTGCTCATCTGGCTCCTGGGTTTCTCGCCCATCTGGATCATCATTGCTGCAGGCGTAGGCGGATTCTTCTATGGAAAGTGGAAAGCCAGGCAAGAGAAAGAAAACATTCATTCATAAAACAAACAAAAATCTGAAAACATGCTCTATCTACATCTGTTCTATACATTCTTCAAGATAGGATTGTTCGGCTTCGGAGGAGGCTATGCCATGCTCTCCATGATACAAGGCGAAGTGGTGACCCGCTACAGATGGCTCACGCCACAAGAGTTTACCGACATCGTCGCCATCAGCCAAATGACCCCCGGCCCCATCGGCATCAACTCAGCCACCTACGTAGGCTTTACGGCTACGGGCAGCGTGTGGGGATCCGTCATCGCAACCTTTGCTGTTGTACTTCCCTCGTTCATCCTGATGCTCACCATCAGCAAGTTCTTCCTGAAGTACCAGAAGCATCCAGCGGTAGAGGCCGTATTCGCCGGTCTTCGGCCTGCAGTGGTGGGCCTGCTCGCATCGGCCGCCCTGGTGCTGATGAATACCGAGAACTTCGGCTCGCCTACGGAAGACACCCGTTCGTTCATCATCAGTTGCCTCATCTTCCTCGTTGCCTTCGTGGGGACCAAAAAATACAAACTGAACCCCATCGGCATGATTGTAGCTTGTGGAATAGCAGGGCTGATACTTTATTAAGGTGAGGACAAAAAAATAAGGTATCAGGTGGAAACTTCCAACCCGATACCTTACACCAAATAATTCACACCCAATCTCTACAATTTGATTTTCTTCTTCACCGACTTCGACTCGTTGTGCAGGCGGTCGAGGGCGGTCACCACGTAGCGGTACTTCGTCTTGCCGTCTTCGTAGGGCAGCTTGTACCATGGCTGACGGGTGATGGCCACGATGTGCGACGGGTCGTCGATGTCCACGTCTTCCTTGTCGGCGAAGCGGTAGACTACGTAGCGCACGGGGCGGTCCATCTCGTCCTTATACTTCGGTGCCGTCCAGAAGAGGATATAGCCGTCTTCCGTCCACACGGGTTTCATTTTGCGCACCTTGCCGGGGGCCTTGTCGTCCATGAAGTCGAACACGGGCGGCAGAGCGGGATACTTGTGATACTCGGCAACCAGCGCCTCACGATAGCGTCCGACGTTCTCGACTACTGCTCCGGCATACCACTGGCAACTGCCGCCAATCGTCTGATAGCTGCGCTGCAAAGCCATCTTCGCGGGAAGCTGGTTCATGTTGGGGTTCTTGGGGTCGGCGTTCTGCACGGTGTTCGTCACCGACTGGCCGATGAAGAGCGGACGCCCCTCGCTATGCTTGGCCCACCAGTCGACGAGCTCGGCATAGTCGGCCACGGGATGGCCAATCTGCCAGTAAATCTGCGGGATGTTATAGTCTATCCAGCCTTCGCGCGCCCAGAGCAGGACGTCGGCATAGAGGTCGTCGTAGTTCTGCAAGCCGCGCGTCCGGCTGCCCAACGGGTCGCTCGACTGGTTGCGGTAGATGCCGAAGGGCGACACGCCGAACTTGACCCAAGGTTTCAGCCCCCGTATCGTTTCATGGATTTTGCGGATGAGCAAGTTGACGTTGCTACGCCGCCAGTCGCCGATGTTGTCGAAGCCGCGGCCATAGCGGGCGAAACTGGCCGAATCGAGAAACTCCACGCCTTTCGTGGGATAGGGATAGAAGTAATCGTCCATGTGGATGGCGTCGACGTCGTAGCGCGACACGATGTCGCTCACCACCTGGCAGATGTAGTCGCGGCTCTGCGGTAGAGCGGGATCGAAGAAGAGCTGGTTGCCGTAGGTGAGGAACCACTCGGGATGGCGGTTATAGATGTGCTGCGGCGCCAACTGGTTGGCCAGCGACGTCTTCACGCGGTAGGGATTGATCCAGGCGTGAAACTCCATGCCGCGCTTGTGGCACTCGTCGATCATGAACTCCATCGGGTCCCAATAGGGTTGCGGCGCCCGCCCCTGCACGCCCGTCAGGTAACGGCTCCAGGGTTCGATCTTCGAGGCATAGAGCGCGTCGGCTTCGGGACGCACCTGGAAGATAATGGCATTGATGCCCGCTCCTTGCAGGGAGTTCAGCTGGCCGATGAGGGTGGCCTTCATCTTCTCGGTCGGCATGCCCTTGAACTGTCCGTTCACGGCCTGGATCCAGGCGGCGCGGAATTCACGTTTGGGATAGCGTTGCTGCTTTGTCCACTGTGCCTGCAACACGAGGGGACAAGCCGCCAGTAGCAAGAGGCACAAAAATAAGTCTTTCAGTTTCATTGTTCTTACTGTCTATTTTTTAAATGTCGCAAAGATAGTGCAAACCGAGGGAAGTACAAAAGCGGAAACAACGTTTTCGGCTTTTTACTTCCGAGGTGCAGCCTGTCTTATCTCAGGCACAGAGTGGAGGTACACACTCATCGGAGCACTGCCCACACCGACAAAATGACCCTTAAACCCAGACAACAATACCCCTACATGGGGTACAGGAGCCCCCTAGCTAGGGGTCCTATCACCTTCCACATAGAGTGTTTTTCACAATTAGCATCGACGGCAGTGAAGAAGAAGGCGAAAACCCGCTGTAATAGAGAATGAAGAAGGAACAGGAGACGGCCCGACAAAAAAAATCAAGCAAGCTTGTTTTTTCTGCCCCCGCCTTTCACTATCTTTGCCGATGCTATTTACATCAGTGCAATATGACAACCGAAAACTCCATTATCATAAAAGGCGCACGCGTCAACAACCTGAAGAACATCGACGTCGAAATACCGCGGGGCCGGCTGGTAGTCATCACCGGCTTGTCCGGCTCGGGCAAGTCGTCGCTGGCCTTCGACACCCTCTACGCCGAAGGGCAGCGCCGCTACGTGGAAAGCCTCAGCAGCTACGCGCGCCAGTTCCTGGGACGCATGAGCAAGCCCGAGTGCGACTACATCAAGGGCATCCCGCCCGCCATCGCCATCGAACAGAAAGTGAACAGCCGCAACCCGCGCTCCACCGTGGGCACGTCGACCGAAATCTACGAATACCTGCGCCTGCTCTACGCCCGCATCGGACGGACGTTCAGCCCCGTCAGCGGACAGGAGGTAAAGAAGCACTCGGTGGAAGACATCGTGCAGTGCATGCTGGAGTATCCCGAGGGGACGCGCTTCACCGTGCTCACCCCGCTGCTTGTGCCCCAAGGACGCACGATGAAGGAGCAGCTGACCATCGACCAGAAGCAGGGTTTCACCCGCCTGGAAGTGAACGGACAGGCCGTGCGCATCGACGAATACGAACCCCGCGAAGGCGACAACGTCTTCCTGCTGATAGACCGCCTGACGGCCTCATCGGAGAAAGACACCGTCAGCCGCCTGACCGACTCCGTGGAGACAGCCATGTACGAGGGCGACGGCGCCTGCCTGCTGCGCTTCTACCAGCCCGACGGCACCACCCGCCTCTACCGTTTCAGCACCAAGTTCGAGGCCGACGGTATCCGCTTCGAGGAGCCCAACGACCAGATGTTCTCGTTCAACTCGCCCATGGGCGCTTGCCCCGAGTGCGAAGGCTTCGGCCGCGTCATCGGCATCGACGAGCATCTGGTGGTGCCCAACCGCGCCCTGTCCGTCTACGATGGAGCCGTGATGTGCTGGCGGGGCGAGAAGATGGGCGAATGGCGCGACATGGTCATCCGCGGCGCCGAAAAGGCAGGCTTCCCCATCTTTACCCCCTACTATCAGCTGACCGACGAGCAGCGCCGCATGTTGTGGGAGGGCACGCCCTACTTCGAAGGCATCAACGCCTTCTTCCGCATGTTGCAGGAGAACCAGTACAAGATACAATACCGCGTGATGCTGGCCCGCTACCGCGGCAAGACCCTTTGTCCGCGCTGCCACGGCAGCCGCCTGAAGCCCGAAGCGGGCTACGTGCGGGTGGGCGGACGCAACATCTCGGAGCTGGTGGACCTGCCCATCACCGACCTTCAGACATTCTTCGACCGCCTGAAGCTGACCGAACACGAGACGCAGGTGGCGAGCCGCATCCTGACGGAGATAAACAGCCGCATCCGCTTCCTCGTCGACGTGGGCCTGGGCTATCTGACACTGAACCGTCTGAGCAACTCCCTGTCCGGCGGCGAGAGCCAGCGCATCAATCTGGCCACCTCGCTGGGCAGCAGCCTTGTGGGGAGCCTCTACATACTGGACGAACCCAGCATCGGCCTCCATAGCCGCGACACGGACAAGCTCATCCGCGTCTTGCGCCAGCTCCAGCAGCTGGGCAACACGGTAGTCGTCGTAGAGCACGACGAAGAAATCATCCGCGCCGCCGACTACATCATCGACATCGGCCCCAAAGCCGGACGCCTGGGAGGCGAAGTGGTGTATCAGGGCGACATGAAGGACCTGCAGAAGCATAGCAACAGCTATACGGTGCGCTACCTGCTGGGCGAGGAAACCATCCCCGTGCCCACGCATCACCGCCCGTGGAACAACTATATCGAGATAAAAGGTGCCCGCGAAAACAACCTGAAGGGTATCGACGTACGCTTCCCCCTGAACGTGATGACGGTGGTGACGGGCGTCAGCGGCTCGGGCAAGAGCACGCTGGTGCGCGACATCTTCTACCGTGCCCTAAAGCGCGAGCTGGACGAATGCAGCAACCGGCCAGGCGAGTTCATCAGCATCGGTGGCGACCTGAAGAACCTGCGCAACGTGGAGTTCATCGACCAGAACCCCATCGGCAAGTCGTCTCGAAGCAACCCTGTGACTTACCTCAAAGCCTACGACGAGATACGCAAGCTCTATGCCGAACAGCCGTTGGCCAAGCAGATGGGCTACACGGCCGGCTACTTCAGCTTCAACAGCGAAGGCGGCCGCTGCGAGGAATGCAAGGGCGAAGGCACCATCACCGTGGAAATGCAGTTCATGGCCGACCTGGTGTTGGAATGCGAGTCGTGCCACGGCAAGCGCTTCAAGCCCGACACGCTGGAAGTGCGCTTCCACGACGCCAACATCTACGACGTACTTGAAATGACTGTCGATCAGGCCATCGAGTTCTTCGGCCAGCACGGGCAGAAGAAAATCGTCAAGAAGCTCATCCCGTTGCAGGACGTAGGCCTGGGCTACATCAAGCTGGGGCAGTCGTCGTCCACTCTCTCGGGCGGCGAAAACCAGCGCGTCAAGCTGGCCTACTACCTGAGCATGGAGAAGGCCGACCCGACACTCTTCATCTTCGACGAGCCCACCACTGGCCTCCACTTCCACGACATCCGCAAGCTGCTCGAAGCTTTCGACGCCCTCATCCGGCGCGGACACAGCATCGTCATCATCGAGCATAACCTGGATGTCATCAAGTGTGCCGACTACGTGATAGACCTCGGCCCCGAAGGCGGCGACCGCGGCGGAAACCTCGTCGTGGCAGGCACGCCCGAAGAAGTGGCTGCCTGTGCCGCCAGCTACACGGGTCAATTTCTGAAAGAGAAACTACAACAAGCCGACTCCTGACCATGCAGACGCCTACCATTATCCTGAGCATCGCCGGTTCCGATCCCTCGGGTGGAGCTGGCATACAGGCCGACATCAAAACCATCTCGGCGCTGGGAGGCTATGCGGCGGCGGCCATCACCGCTATCACCGTGCAAAACACGCGGGGCGTCACGTCCGTCGACTACCTGCCCGGCCCGCTGGTGGCCGCACAAACGGAAGCTGTCTTGGGCGACCTGCACCCTGCCGCCGTCAAAATCGGCATGACGGGACGCGCCGACATCATAGCAAATTTGGCAGCCTGCCTAAGCAAATATCCCGATACGCCTGTCGTGCTCGATCCCGTGATGTTGTCGAGTAGCGGTCATCCGCTGATGGAGCCTAATGCCACCGAAGCCCTCCGAACAGAGCTGTTCCCACGATGCCGCCTGGTAACTCCCAACTTAAACGAGGCCTCATTTCTTTTAGGAAAAAATCTCCATACTCTTCAAGACATGGAGCAGGCAGCCACTGAACTGTCCCAACACTACGGCTGCGCCTTTCTACTGAAAGGTGGCCATCTGGAAGGTGATCGCATGACGGACGTCCTCTTCGACGGACAGACACACCATTTCAGCAGTGCCCGCATCAACACAAGCAATCTGCATGGCACCGGCTGTACGCTCTCGTCCGCCATCGCAACCTTCCTCGGGCAAGGCAATTCCCTCCCCGAAGCCGTACAACTGGCCAAAGCCTATATGGACAAAACCATCAAAGCCGCCAGCCAATGGGAAATAGGCAGTGGATACGGCCCGTTGTGCCATTTTCCTCCAGACTTAAAATTGTAAAAAGCTGATTGCATGAAAATCATTGTACTGACTCATCCTGAATTCCTTCCAGACGAAGCTGAAGCGTTGACCTGTCTTCTGGACAAAGGCCTTGACCGTTTGCACTTGCGCAAACCCGGCTGTAGCGAAGCACAGCTAGAAGCCCTTATCCGCCAACTGCCAACCGAATACTACAAACGTATCAGCCTGCACGACCATTTTTCCTTGCAGGCACGCTACCATCTGGGAGGCATCCATCTGAACAGCCGTAATCCCCAGCCTCCCCAAGACTTCAAAGGAATCGTAAGCTGCTCGTGCCACACACTGGAAGAAGTCTCCTACTATGGTCCACAGACCGACTATCATTTCCTGAGTCCTATTTTCGACAGCATCTCCAAGCAAGGCTATCGCTCAGGCTTCAATGAAGCCCAGTTGCGACGAGCCTCTGCCGAAGGTATTCTCACCAACAAAACTATCGCTTTGGGTGGCGTATCTGCAGACAAACTGACTCTACTACACACACTAGGATTTGGAGGTGCCGCCTTTCTGGGAGACATCTGGCACGGCTACCACTCGGCAGCCAATTTGCCTACCCTACTCCACCACTTCGAGGAACTTCTCAATGCACGCAAGGCACTTAAAGAATAAAACAGACAAACTGTGTAAATAAAAAAAATTAAGTAACTGTCTCGAAGCACAAACTTTATATCAACAGAGCCGTGACAGGTACGTGGAATCCTATGCACAATACGAAATCAGGAAGCGGGAATACTTACAAGCTACAGGCAGATAACAATAAGTACATACACTGTGCCTGTAAACATCTACTTCAGCAGCGTAAAGTGCCTCTTTAGCTTGCTAAAGTGCCACTTTACGCAACACATTATTAACCTCTACGGAAACAAGCGAAAAAGATGAAGATTTTCTTCCAAAAGGTATAATGAAACGCCCCTGCTATCAGATTAATTTTATATCTTTACAACCCCGAAAATACCTTAAACCAATTAGCATAAAAACAGGATTCGGGAAAAAGAATATAAACTTAAATGATATATACCATGGAAGAAACAAACCTATTAGCCCCTTTGCTACTGACAATTGCCGGTCTTATGGTAGGAGCTATCTTTAAATCGCTGTTCCAACGGACGCGTATCCCTTACACAGTCGGACTGTTTGCCATCGGACTGATTGCAGGTATTCTAAACAGAGCCGGAGTTTTTCAAAATACTTCTCAACTCAGCCAAGCATTAGACAGTGTAGCCAATATCAACCCAGATCTTATCCTATATATCTTCCTGCCCATACTGATTTTCGATGCAGCCTATGAATTGAATCTGCATATCTTTAAAAAAACGTTGGCAAACGCCACTTTGTTGGCTGTTCCCGGCCTGATCATCTGCATGTTACTGACAGCCGTCCTATTAATGGCACTAAGTCTATTTGTTCCAGGATATGAACAATGGACCTGGACTGCCGCCTTAATGTTTGGTGCCCTCATCAGTGCTACCGATCCCGTCGCTGTTGTAGCTTTACTGCACGAACTGAAAACAAGTAAACGTTTTTCTACTCTGGTTGACGCAGAATCACTGCTTAATGATGGTACCGGTATCGTCTGTTTTATGCTGTTCTTTGGCATCACCACTTCAGGTATGAGTAACGACATGACTCCAGTTATGGAATTCTTCCAAGTTGTAGCAGGAGGAGCTATTTTAGGTTTCCTAGCAGCACGCCTTGTCATCTGGTTCATAACTCGCATCAATTCAGAAGAGATGATACAAAACAGTGTTATCATTCTTTCGGCTTATTTAGTATTTATTCTCTCACAATTTTATCTGGGTATTTCAGGCGTCATTGCCTTAGTTGCCTTCGGACTAACCATTTCCTATGTAGGAAAGCCTCGACTTAAACCACAGGTAAACGTTTTTATGGGCCGTTTTTGGGAATTACTTACTTACATTGCCAACACGCTCATTTTTATCATTGTAGGTGTTGTAATCGCTGAGAAAGTCGATTTCTCATGGGCACATTTCGGTATTCTGTTACTCGTCTATGCTTTCCTGAATCTCTTCCGCTATACAACGATCATGATACTTTACCCTATCATGAAACGGTTAGGATACGGATTGAATAAAAAAGAATCCATCATTCTGACCTGGGGCGGACTACGTGGCGCATTGGGAATGACCCTAGCATTAATGGTTTCCTATACTCCAGCTATTCCAGAAGAAATACGTAGCCAAGTGCTATTCTTCACCGCAGGCATCGTAACCCTTACCCTGTGTGTCAATGCTACCACCATGCGCTGGCTACTGAATAAACTGGGACTGATATATACTCCAACGGCACGCACCATGATGGAAAACAAAATACAGAACCATCTGCACGAGAATTCCGAAAAATATTTTGAACGTCTACAAACACGTGATGCCCTCAATGGTGCGAACTGGAAAAAAGTAACCCGATACATAGTCAGTCGCCCCAATGAACAACAGAATATGCCAATAGACAACGACGTGATGAACGAAATCAGACTACGCGTGTTGGATAAGGAAAAAATGCTCACACGTCAAATTTACGACGAAGGCATTATTGCAAAAACTTCTTTCATGTTACTCAGCAACTCGCTGGACGAACTTTACGACCATGACGGGAACAGCCCGTTAGACAACCGGAAGTCTATCTTCAATTTCTGTAATCGTACTTTTATCCTTGACAACATGCAGAAGATACCAGGTATAGGCTCTTGGATAAGCTTTTATTTCAAAGAACGCATTGGAGTGGTCTACGACCTGGGACGAGGTTTTATCATCTTGCAAAAGGAAGATCTCAAGCTATTGGATGATCTAGAAACCTCTAACATGCTAAATGTCGAACAAGCCCCTGTTCTAAAACCATTAAGAGAAGAAATCTTACATAATATCAACGCGATGGATAGCGTACTGGGCAAACTTTCGAGCAACTTCCCGAAAGCCTACAAACATGCTTTGACGCAGAAAGCCATACGCATGTTGCTCTGTAACGAACGGCGTACCATCCGGCAGATGCAGAATGACGGTATCCTATCGGACAAAGATGCTGAACGGTTGTATGAAAGTGTAGACGAACGCAACGACCAGCTCAATTCACTTAGCCACACCATTCCTGCTTCTCTTTTAAGATGGCTGAAGATCAGGAAAAGGAAAGAATAAACTTAGCCCTAAAACCTATCTCTCAATAAAAACAGACTGCACCGAGAAAAGTACAAAAAAGTGAAAACCTTGTTTGCGTTTTTGTACTTCTCTCGGTTTACACTATCTTTGCGACCAATACAAAATGGAAACTTATGAAACGAATAAATCTTTTCCACCTGATAACCTCATACCTGATGTTGTTGGTCGCTACAACTTCATGTTGGCAAGATCGCAGCGGTGAATATTACGCTTTGGTGGGATCTAAAAACTGGATTTATACTACCATGCAGGAATATTACTTATACTATCAGGACCTGCCGGAAGAAAGCGAACTAGATTTCTTCCAGAAGCCGGCTGAGTTTCTGAGTAGTGTAGTATCAGAGAAAGACGGAAAGAACGGCGTAACCTATTCACATATCGACTCAATAAAGACCGCCGATACCCGTTCGTTGAGCGAATCACCGACCTTCGGTTTCGAAGCTGTTATGCTCCAAACGCAACAAGGTTCCTATGCCATGCAAGTACTTTATACTCAGCCCCAATCACCTGCTGAAGAAGCTGGATTAAAGCGTGGCGATCTTATTATCGGAGCCGACAATACGGAAATCAGTTCAGGCGACTACTCCAAATATGTCACCAACCCAACGACTGCACATTCTTTCATACTGGGAAATTATAATACCGAAACAGGCCAGATAGACACGACAGGCACTGTAGAAATGCCTGCCCCGCGTATTATTGAAATACAAAATATGCTCAAGACAACACTTCTTGATACTGGAACACGCAAAGCTGCCTACATCCTATACAACGAATTCGGACAAGATGATATCGCGCAATGGCAGACACTATACGGCCAACTGGCCGCCACCCAGCCTAACGACATTATTTTGGATCTGCGCTACAATCCGGGCGGATACGTATCCACAGCACAAGCTGTCGGTACCTTGCTGGCACCTCAGAGCGCCCTCGGACAAACGATGCTCACCATGACAGGCAATGATAAACTAGGCAAAGCCGAAACCTATACATTCGATGCCAACCTGTTGCCCGGTGGAAGTGCACTGAGTTACCAGAATCTCTATGTTATTACTTCCAACAATACAGCCTCGGCTTCGGAAATTATCATCAACTGCCTGCGCCCCTACATGACCGGCAATCTTTATCAAGTAGGCCAAGCAACTTTTGGCAAGAACGTAGCACAGGCACTCTACACCAACGACCAATATCCCCAACTCGAACTGTGGCTGACAACCTACTACCTGAGTAATTCAAAAGGCTACAAAGACTACGATGCAGAAGGATTGCCTGCCGACTATACTCAATCAGAATCGTACGGAGGAAGTTTAGGTGAGTTGGGCACAGAAACGGATCCACTGATACAACCCATCCTGGTCCGCATGGCAACAGGCAGTTTCCCCAGCACCGAAACGACTACCCGCACCTTGGCATCACCCCGTATGCTCATCGTGAAGAATTCCGTTGCAGACAAGGTAAAGACCGCACGCATCACCTCGCCTTACAAAGCACTTCCAAACGATTTGACAGAAAACTGAAACAAAGTTATCGAGTTTTCGAAACTTAAACCAAATAAATGTGTACCTTTGCAGCCCGAAAACCAGAGAAAAGAAAGATGAATCATAAGTTATGCTGCATAGGGTATATCACCCGCGACAAAATTGTAACCCCAGACAACACAGTCTATATGCCTGGAGGCACGGCTTTCTATTTCGCCAAAGCCATCAGCCGGCTACAGGCCGAAGGCTTCCTGCTGGTCAGCGCACTGGCTGAGGAAGACAAGGCGGCGGCCGAAGAAATCATCCGCGAGGGCATCGAAGTGAAGCTGGTACCCACCACACACTCACACAGCTTCGAAAACATCTACGGAGACAATCCCAACGAACGCCGACAACGCGTCACCGCACAAGCCGACCCCTTCCGCGTCGCCGACCTGGAGGACGTGCGGGCCGACATCATCCACCTGGGCACACTGCTGGCCGACGACTTCTCGCTGGACGTCATCAGGCACTTGGCAGGACGAAGCACACTGGCTGCCGACGTACAAGGCTTCCTGCGAAAGGTGGAGTGCGAAAAGGTCTATGCCGTGGACTGGGAAGAGAAACGCGAGGCCTTGAGGTACATCCACACATTGAAGGCCAACGAGAACGAGATGGAAGTGCTCACCGGATGCGCCGAGCCGCATGAAGCCGCCCTGCTCATAGCCGACTGGGGCGTGAAGACGGTACTCCTGACACTGGGCGACAAGGGTTCGCTCATCTACACCGCGGGGCAGTTCTACGACATACCCGCATACCCCACACTGCAAGTGGTGGACGCCACCGGATGTGGCGACACCTACATGGCCGGATACCTCTACAAACGAAGCCAGGGAGCCTCCCACCAGGAAGCCGGATGCTTCGCCGCCGCCATGTGCACCCTCAAGCTACAAGCACACGGCCCGTTCAACGGGACGGAAGCCATGGTGAACAGCATCATCGGAAAATGATTGCACGCGCTATATAATAAAAAAGGCGTGGAAATTTCCACGCCTTCTTACTATATGCACATCCTCATCGTCTTCGCCGAATGCGTTTCCACCACAAATAATATCCGGTCAGCGGAAGCGCGGCACCCAACAGAGCGGCCAGGAACCAGAGTATGCGTGTAATCATCCCGCCGAAACTGCCTACATGCACGCCATACACCCAACGCTTGTCTACCCCGAAGAATTCATAAAACCATTCGCGATACCAGCCGAAAGACCACGTAAGCCCGGTCAAGGCCATAATCAACAGCAATAGCAAGGCATACATGCCGCCCGCCACATGCAGGCTGTACCAGAAACGCCGCCATCCTTTGCGCACCGTAATCTTCAGGCTGCCGGTCAACGCCTTCTTCGTCCGGGGCCACCAAATGATGATTCCTGACAGCAACACGATGACAAACAACAACGTACTGACACCCACAATCATCTTTCCCAAAAATATACCGCCGCCATCCGGCCTGCTACCCAACAGCCAGCGGTGCAGACCGAACATGGTGCGGAAGAACGGCAAGCGCTCATACTTGCCCAGCACCTCGCCCGTATAGGGATTGACAAACACAGCCGCACGCTTGGGCTTGGAAAGATTTACCTGATAAGAACGTTCCGGGTCGGGATATGCAGTCACGCCTTTCACTTTTACTCCATCGGGAAGCGTGGCTGCGACCTTGGCCGCAGCTTCTTCCTGTGTAAGCATGGGGCCCGAAAGCCGCTCCACCCGATAAAGGTCGGGACGAGCCCACATCGTAATCTCCTGTTCGAACACCAGCATGGCTCCCGAAAAGCATATCAGCGCGATGAGGACGCCGAAAGGCAGTGACAGCCAAAGGTGCAGTTTACGGAAAATACTTTTCATAATGACAAAGATAATTAAATGAAGAATGAAGAATTTACCATGCGGCATATAGCGTATACAGACAGCGCAGCCTAATTCTTCATTCTTAATTCTTCATTCTTCATTAAAATGCGCTCAGTTTACCCAATGCAGTCACGCTGTTTGCTTCGATAGTGATGCCTTTCGTAGCTGTTGCCGCCTTGGGGTCGATCTTATAGATGGCAGGCTGGGCACCGTCTGTCGTCACGACAGGAATATAAGCGTAACCGCCGTCGCTATACGGAGTACCGAAGCTGGAGATAAGGCTCTTATCGGGCATACCTGTTGTCAGCACCGTAAGCTCCTGCGTACTGCCCTGGAAGATGGCCAGTTCGCTGCGGTCGGCCTTGGTGGAATTTGCCACCATGTCTTCCACGCCCTTGCCGTACATCTGCAGCAGGAAGTAGTCCTCCGTGATGTGCCAGCAGCGGAACATGGGGTTGCCGTTGCCTTGCTCCTCCAGGTTGACGTAGTAGGCGTCGTCAAACTCCGTTGCGCCCGCCTTGATTCGCACCACGCCGGAGGGGAGCTTGCCTTCCACCTTATATAATGTATGCGTACCGTCCTCGGCCTCTACGGTCGACTCTGCCTTGGCAGTGCGGCCAAAACCGGGAGAGAATACGTACAGGTCGCCATTGTCGGCCGCCCAAATAGTCTGGTAGTATTGCGAGCGCATACGTCCACTGGCAAATCCTATCTTACCCGTGCGGGCAATGACGGGAGTCTCGTCGAACGAGTCACCGCTATAGATGGCTACATAAGCGCTGTCGGGGTATTGGGTAGCGGGTATTTGCCCCGGTGTATAGCTGCCACTGCCGCTGCCGCCCGTGTGGTCGGTCACCAGTTTGGGGTCGCTCACCATTTCGGCGTACTTCACCACACCGTAGTGGCTCATGCCCATGGGCACCACGGAGGTATAGAGTTTGTCATTCGCTTCCACGAAGCCCGCAAAGGACACGCTTTCACCGTTACCAAGGAAGTTCTCCGCCAGGCGGCTGCCCGTGCGGGTGGTGGCGTCCACGGCGCTCAGGTAGTTGAACTGCAGATACTTGGCATAGAGCGTCTCGCCCGCCTCGTTGGTCACGTTCTCCTGCGTACCCACGTTGGTGGAGGCGGTGATGACGTTGTCGCCCCAAGTGCCGTAGGTCGTGGTGCGATTGAAGGTGTATCGGCGCGCCTCTTCCACCTTGCCCGTCTGCGCGTTGAGGGCGTAGGCGAAGGCCGTTCCCTGCCCGCCGTCGTTGTACTGGAAGTTGAACAGGTAGGCATCTTTATAGAAGATGAGGTTCGAGCCGCTCTCCGTCTCCAGTCCGTTGCCCACGGTGGTGAGGGTGCCTTCGTCCAGAGTCTCACTGGTAGCCAGATACATGGCCGTACTGCTGCTCCCACCCGACTGGGCGGCCACTACGTAACGGCTGATAACCTCGCCCTGCTGTGGCGTGTCCGGATTGTCCGGCAGGAGTTCGTTGCTTTCATCACACGCGATGAACAGGCTGCTTGTGGTGAGGGCTACAGCCAATGCCCAGGTCATTTGATTAGTCTTCATAAACTCATTATATTATAGATTATAATTATTCACTCATCTGATACTTCATCATCCCCCAAAGTACACACGCACCTTGCCGTAGAACGCCCGCCCCGCCTTCTGTAGGCTGAAATTGTCGTAGAGCTTGGCATCGGTCAGGTTACGGCACTCCAAGGACAGGTTGTAGCGTCCGTTCTTCAGCGAGTATCCCAACGTGAGGTTGTGCGACAACTGTTCGGGCACGCGGCTCTTGGTCGACGCATCGCCGAAGGCTTCCCAGTAGAGGGGAAAGTCGTGTTGGTAGAAGCCATCATACGTCAGCGTCAATACGTTGCCCTTGCCCCACAGGCCGTGCCAGGTCAGGGTAGCATCGAAGTTGGCATACATATACGGCTGATTGGGCATACGCTGTCCGTAGGTGAGGCTTTCCTGCTGAGTGCCTCCCGCCACGTAGCGTTCGTTGTCACGTATGTTAGTATTGTTGAATGTACCTCCTACGTTAAACCATCTGCCGTAACTGTAGCGAGCGGAGACGTTGAAGCCTTTGGTCTTGACGCGGCCGTGATTTTCGTAGTAACCAAAACTCATGCCACCCACACGGTCCAGTCCGCGCTGGATGTAATCGCGCGTGTCACGGTAAATGAAACTGCCTTCCAGGTAGAGGCCGTGCTTACCAAACTGGCGGTTGTAGCTGAGGTTGACGTTGATGTTATCACTCTTCTCCGGACGGAGGTCGGCTTTGCCTGCTTCGAGGTCCTCGTCGCCGAAAAGCTCGTCGGTCGTAGGCAGGCGGTAGGCCTTCTCGTAGGAGACCTTGGCTTGCAGTCCGTCGAGGATGAAGTACGTGCCCGCCGCACCATAACCCAAAGAGCTGACCCGCTGAGTCATACTGACGTAATCACCAATGCCGTCCGAGCTTTGCGACACGGGACCCCGGTTATACTGATTATAATATTTGCCGAAGGCGGAGAGGTTCCACTTCTCGGTAGGCATCAGGCGGTAGGACAGGCCGGTGATATTCTTACGGGTCACCTTGGGGATGCTGAAGTCCGACAGTTTGTTGCTGCCTTCCACGTAACTGCGGCTGGTGCGCTTGAAGGTGCTCAGCACGTGATTCAGCGTCAGCGTATGCGCCCGGCTGATGCGGTAATTGGCGGTGAAGGTAGCGTTCCAGTTCAGATTCTTCGACTCGCTGTTCTGATACGACTGCTCGCCGGGCGTACCGGTGTATTTGCGATCGCCCAGCCAGTTGTATTTGTAGGTAGCGGTGTCGATGTTCTGAGTGATATTGTGGTTGTAGTTGGCGGTGGCCACCACGTCCAACCCGCGGGTGAAGAGGTTGCGCTTGGTGTACTCCAACGAAGGCGTGAAGGAATGCCCTTTGCGGTGCTTCTGCCCGAAGACGATATACTGGTACACGCCCGTCTGTATCTCCTTGTAATAATTGGAGTAATTGAAGCCCAAGGCCAGGCGGTCGGCCCACGACTTGTCCACCACACCTATCTTGCCGATGACAGCCTCGTTGTGGAAGGTGTCGTTGAATCGCTTAACGTGATAGATTTTCTTGGTGTCAGTGCTTTCGCTCCCGTCCTCGCCGAACTCGGTGATATAGTTGTCAATGTAATAATCGTTGTCCGAATAATTCTGAAAGGCGTTCACCTCGTACATGAAGCCGTTCTTCAGCGTCTGCCCGAAGTTGACGTACGACTTGTGCGTGTTGAACGAGCCGTAGCTGTAGGACGCGTCCACGTGCCAGCGGCGGCGTTGTTTGTTGGTGACGATGTTCACCACACCGCCCAGCGCGTCCGTGCCGAAGCCAACGGGCACCACGCCCTTATACACCTCGATACGTTCGGCAAAGTTCACGGGCAGGTTGTTGAGGTCGAGCGCCTTGCCCGCGCCTTCCTGCGGCACACCGTCGATGAACACCTTCACGTGCTTGCCGCTGAATCCGTCCAGCATCAGCTGCATGTCCGAACCTACTCCCCCACTCTCACGCAGCTTCATGCCCGGCGCCTTGGCCAGCACATCGCTCAAGCTCTTGGCCGTGTTCTGCATCTCGGTGGCATCTACGGCCACGGCGTTGAACGCGCTGCGCTTCACGCGGCTCACTCCGCTGGACACGACCACGACTTCCTCCAGCTGCTGAATGTCCGGCCGGATGGTCAGGTTCAGCACCAGCCGCTCCTCGTCTCCCAAGGTGACCGGCTTCTCCAGGGTCTGATAGCCGACGGCCGACACGACCAGGGTGTATTCGCCTGCCGGAGCCTTGATGCGATATTGTCCTTTCTCATCGGTGGCACCACCGAAAGAAGTCCCCTTCAGATCTGTCTCTTATACACATCTGACGCTGCCGACGACTAGTCGAGTG
>ENA-OYWO01000020-OYWO01000020.1-human-gut-metagenome-genome-assembly--contig:-NODE-20-length-82955-cov-11.987431_pt1 | contig 82955 bp, 71 predicted proteins | sample MGYA00244170_ERZ653397 | MGnify/ENA primary metagenome ERZ653397 (study PRJEB26926, sample SAMN06164906) | human gut metagenome | biome: ENVO:00009003; feature: ENVO:2100002; material: ENVO:00002003...
TAAATAGTAGTAGATAGGTTAAATTTGAAATTTTATATTTGAAAAATAATTATAGATAAGCAAGGGATTACACTATAGAAGTAGGTTAGTTGTATCTGTACTCTGAAAGGGTGGATACGGTGGTTAGCCTCAACTATTTATGTAAAGGATGAGGCTTTATTTGGCACTGGAAGTGATTTGTAATTGCGACCCTGAATGATTAGGGCTTTTGGTGGTTGTCAAATATATCTATTTGGTCAGCTTCGTCTGCTAAACCTGCAATTTCATTTTGTTCTGCTTGAATTTCAAGAAACGTATCATAGTCAATTCCTGCTTTAAAGGCTTTTTCCATGTCTGTAAGTCTGCTGCTTAGGGCTTCTTCTTCGTGCTTTTCTATTGCCAACATCTGTTTTAGAGTTTGGATATTATTAGCCTGTTTCTCTGTTGTTTCTTCAAGCTCTTTCTTTGCAAGAATGTCAGCTTTCATAACTTCATAATTGAAATTACTATTTGCAGAATGTTCTTCTTTCCCTTGTAAAGAATTAGAATTTCCTCTTAACTGAAATAGCGCACTCCCCCTTATATTTCTAATTGACTCTACAAGTTTCTTTCCCTTGTCATTTACTGTTTCGTGCAGATAAACATCGTTTATCATTTTTACATCTGTGTGGGCTGTTGCGATAATAACATTATCCTTTGGCACACCTAATTTGCACATTAAAGTAATGAATGTATGCCTCGCTATGTGCGTATGTATTAACTTGTATAGCTTCTCTTTCTTCTGAATTATATTTTTACCCCTTTGCTCCACATAATTTATTTCGCTATCTAACTTTGCCTTTTTACAGATTCTCTTAATAGACTGGTTCAATTTATCTTCTGCCCTATCAATTACTTTCTCATCATCTGATAAGATGTTGTAAAATTTAAGTCCTTTATTACGATATTTCAAGATGATTTCCATAGCAATAGGAAACAGATAAAGTACAGCCTCTTCTCCTGTTTTCTGTACGTTGAATGAGATGACCTCATCGCCACTTTCCAATGAATTTACTACATATTCGCCTTTAAAGATCTTAGGCATATCACTTATGCGTTGTCCTAAAAGAGATTGGCACAGAAACAAATCCCTAGCTTCTTCGTCCTCTTGCGATAAGTCTGTCAGATGATAGATATTTAACAACTGGGCTTCTGTAAGGGGTACTTGTTTGCTTTTCTTCTGTTCCTTGCTACGCATATCTTTGATGCGTTCATAACCTGTCAAATTGATATTCGCTTTTATTTCCCTATCTTTATTGGCCTTATGTATTAAGGTTATTAACGCACCCTCATAGTTGCCTATGGTTTTGACACCCAATTTTTTCTCACATAAAAATTCTTGATAAGCTGTCAGCAAATCTGTGTTAAGCCTAGCTAAGTCATCTTCTAATTTTTTCTCGTTGAGGAATTTCTTAAATGAGCTTATGGCGTGTATATAAAGGCTCTGACTTTTACCTTCAATATATTTGTCTATCATTTGGCTTAATATAATCGTTGCTATTTGCTTCACTTGTTTTACCATATTACGTGAGTTTGGGTTTATAACAAACTTTATTTCTTGAAATATATTGCTGATAGAATCAACATTTTCACAAAGGTAGCCTTTTTTCTCTTCAACTTTGGCGAGAATGCCCACTAATTTACGATTGATAATAGCATTGTTGCGATTGTCAAGTTGTGTTAGTCCATTACTAATGGTTGCAATCTGCTTTACTCTGTTCCATTGTGAAGGATAGACTTTTAATCCTGTGCTTATTTTATACTGCTTCCCATCAAAACAGAAAACAGCATAAATAAGAGTAGGCTTATTCTGTTTGCGCTGTCTCAAATTGAATCTTAAAGTAAAATCTAAAAAGACTTGCTTATCCATATTTACGCACCAATGTTATTACTTTTTGTTCTTACATTTGGTTCTTAAATGGATAAAAGCACAAGCCTCAACCCCTAAATAAGCATCGTAAAACGCACAAATAAGTATCAAAAAAGCCTTATTTTAGCGTTATGCTTATCTTGTAGTTTGAAAACCTGAGAAACTTTCATAACGAGATACAAGGAAGAGCATAGTGGTTCTCACGCCATAGCGTGGGCTGCTATTATCATATCTGTATCTCAGGTTTTCTCAGGACCTTCAAACTAAGATGTGGCATTGCAGTTCCACGCTTCTGCATTTAAAGAAATTCCTTTGAGGAACTGGAAGGCAACAAAAACAAACATCAGATACAGATGAAAAACGAAGTTAAAACAATCACCGCCTCCACAGAACACATCGCCGCCTGCGGCCTGTATTGTGGAGCATGCCGTAAGTATCTTTACGGGAAATGTCCGGGATGCCGGCAGAACGACCAGGCAAGCTGGTGTAAAATCAGACAATGCTGTCTGGAGAAAGGTTACCGCAGTTGTGCCGAATGCAGCACAGACGTAAAAGCCTGCAAGACGCATAACAATGTGATAGGAAAAATCTTCGCTTTTCTGTTCAACTCCGACCGTGCTGCGTGCATCCGCTACATTCAGACAAACGGGCGCGAAGCTTTTGCTAAAGAAATGACCCGGCTGAAAGCGCAAACCCTGAAGAAAAGGAAATAAGACCTTATGAAAGCAGACTATACCGACTATACCGACACCTATACGACAACTGTCCGAAACGTCCGCCGCATGACGGCACCCGACTTGTTCCGCCTGATGTTCGTGCGCTATCCGAAACCCGTCCAGTACCTGCTACGGCTGCGGAACCGGCTTGTCAAACCATTCGGACTTAAAGCCGGAGGCGGCTTTACTGACCTGATACAGGAACAGAATGAAGAAAATGTTGTCTTCGGTAAGCAGGACAAGCATCTGGCTTTTGAAGTACGGCTAACGTGCCCCCCACCCGACACGTACAAACAAAGCCAACTCATACAGATAATAACCTCCGTCCAGTTTCACAACACACTGGGCAGAGTCTATTTCTTTATTATCCGCCCCTTTCATCGCCTGATTTGCAGAAGCCTTCTGAAACGGGCGGCACGAAACTGGGAAAAGAAACAACCTTAAAGAATCCATCAAATCAGAAAGCAATGAAGCAAGCCGAACACTCAACATCTGAAAAAGTATATCAAATGCCGCTCAGTAAAGTCTATCCTTTGCTGGTGAACAAAGCTACACGAAAAGGAAGGACTCAGGAGGAAGTCAACGAAATCATCTGCTGGCTGACCGGTTACAGCCCCCGACAACTGGACGAACTGCTGAACCTACCTACTACCTACGGCGACTTCTTCCGCAAGGCTCCGGCTCCCAACCCCAACCGCAAACTGATAAAAGGCAGTATCTGCGGCATCCGTGTGGAAGAAATAGAAGAACCGTTGATGCAGGAAATACGCTACCTGGACAAGTTGGTAGACGAACTGGCCAAAGGAAAGCCCATGGAGAAAATCCTAAGGACATGAACAGACAAACGCATGACATGCCTACAGCTTCCCGCTACTTTCCCTCTACCTCCATCGTCTGCATCTGCCTCCTTGTAGTACCAAACCGCTTGCCATAAAATGTCCAATAAATGTCGGCGGCCAGACGAAACAAATACTTGGAAAGCGGCATCGTGGCGCTCAACGTATGGTAACGTCCGCTTACCATGGACTGGGCCAAACGACGAATATTCCTTGTAGCTACGTACTTAAATGGCGTGTCGAGGATGGCTTCTCCGCTACCTAGCATCAGAACAGACCCCATGACATAGCCATTGCGGCGACAAAAAAGTCGCATCATACGGATGGCAACTTCACTCTGTTCAGCTTCCAGAAAGCCACAGTTTATCAAGATGGAAACCACAGGCTTATGAGCTGGCGGACAAGCCTCCAACGCTTTCAGAAAATTCAGAAAGCCCACTGGCAAAGAATCGGCATAGAGCGGAAAAGCAAACAACACATCGGTATAACCGCTGAGCGCAGCACACAATTCTTCATGGTTCTTCTTGGTAATGTTACGATAATCAGTCTCGGCTGTACAATGACGCATAAAAATCTCAGCATAGCGTTTCGAGTTCGATTTCGGAGCACGAGGGCTGCCATTCAATATCAGAATTTTTCCCATTTCTGCAATACTTGTTTTACCATGTCATCGATCATGGATTCGGTTGTAAACTGGATTTCATAACTCTCGAAGTTCATGTTGCGGGCATTACGCTCTACAAGCTGACGGAAGATAGTACGTTCCTCTTCGTCCTCGGCCCCATAGGCAATGATAGTGGCATGCTTGGGTGCGACAGAGCGCTGCACGTGGTGTGTCTCGCCACAATGGATACGGATGAAAGCTTGCTGTACAGGAATGGCCCGTTCGAGCATGGTCTTCATCACGGTATCATAACCACCATACTTCAGGCGGCTGACGTAAAGCACGGCATCACTGGCAGCAATGCAGGGATAGATTCGAGTGGCATCGTCGCGAATAACGCATCGCCCTGGCGTTTGAGTCCAACAAGCGAAGCAACCCATGCAATTGGCTATCTTCAGATTGGACAAATCAAAATAGCGAATATCCTTTTCTGGATCGACAGAAATATCCAGTCGTTTATCGCTTAAAATCAGTTTCATACGTCGTCTTTAATTTTACACTATACTCAAAAAACATTTATATATCTACTTTTGTTCACTTCTTCTTCCCCTGCAATCTTACATCCAACAAAAAGGTATTAATATAAGCATACAGGAAACAAAAAGAAAGCGTTTCATCGTTTCAGCGAACACAGACCTTTTTCAGAAAAGAGAAAACAGGAATAGATAACATGAAAAACAAACACTTCGAATACGGAAAAGGGTGTTTTTCAGAAGCTAAAAGTATGCTTTCTCCCGAAAGATAGTATGTTTTCTGTCATCAGGTCGTATGTTTTCACCCTCAAAAATACGTTTTTTCAAGCAAAAAAGTAAATGTTTACACGTCTAAAGTGGCACTTTAGCGGCATAAACACCCACTTTAGACCGACAATCTCCTTGTTTTCCACCTTCTTTGCGGTAGTTTCCTCCCCTTTCTCTTCTATTTCAAATGTAAATATTTCGCTATCCTATTGTCTATTAGACAGAAAGCAGATTTCTTTTCCGTTCTTTTCGACCGTCCTCTACTTCGGGCCGAAAGAAGCGATTCTCAGGCAGTTGGGAAATCAAAATGTCATTTTGATACTTCCCCTCTCCGCATACGGTATTTCAAAGGCGAAAGACCTGTCTTGCGAACAAAGAATTTGCCAAAGACCGACTGGTCGGAAAAGCCCAGCTCGTCGGCAATCTCCTTCACATCCTTGTCGGTACACTCCAACAGTTTACGCGCATCGGCACAAAGCAGTTCGGATATGTGGAAACAGACCGTATGCCCCGTGATATTGCGCACGATGCGCGAAAGGTAGGTCGTAGAAATGTGCAGACGGTCAGCATAGAAACCGATGTTGTGCTGTTCGCGGTAGTGATGCACCAACAAACGCTTGAAGTTACGGAAAATCTCAGTCGAACGGTTGGCAAAACCAGTCGTCTCACGGTTCTTCTGATACAAGGCATCGGCCATCTGCAACAGAAAAAAGCTGCACAAATGGCGTACGATACCATCGCGATAAAGGTGAAGCTCCTCCAGCCGGCTGGAAAAAAGCACCAACGTCTTCTGTAAATAATCGGCCTGTTCCGCTTCCAGTTGGAAAATCGGCAGCAGATAATTACCCACGAACTGGGATACCTGTCCATAGACAAGCTGTCCGACGGAAAGCGTGTCGAAATAATCGGGCTCGATATAAAGGCAGACCATACGGAAATCGACACTCATATCAGCGAGTGTGACACGAATACTCGGTGTGACAACCAGCAAATGGAGGGAAGCAAGCGTATAACTGGCATGGACATCCGACACAGACGCCGTTCCGTTTGTGACGAGCAAGAAATAAAATCCCTTGTCCAACAGAATTTGTCCGTATCCAGCACAGGCCATATCCATAGCAAGGCCACAAGGCATGCCTACACCCGGCTTACAGGCCTTCATCAGTTCGGTAATTGCAATGCTCATATCTTACCATAATTTAATAACAAAAATAAGATTTGTTTCGTATTCGACCAAGATAGGTCGTTCTTTTCTGAAGGAAATACAAAGAAATTGTATGAACTTTGCGGCGGTTTTCAAAACAGAAAATTATGAGTAAATATACTTTCAGACGCTACCTGTTGTTCGTCGCCTCACTGTTCATCAATGCATTCGGCATTGCCTTCATCACCAAAGCGCTACTGGGCACGTCGCCCATCACGAGTGTAACCTACGTACTGAGCCTGTTTACGCCCTTCACAATGGGTATATGGACCATTCTGCTCAACCTGCTGTTCGTCGTCCTCGAACCATTTCTGATGACACGCAGGGAGTTGAGAGAAGACCTGCGGATGTACCTGCTTCAAATCCCCATTTCGTTCTGCTTCGGCCTGTTCATCGACTTCTCCATGTTCATGCTCTCCTGGCTGGAACCCTCGGCCTATGTCATGCAAGTGACGGTTCTGCTGATCGGTTGCATAATTCTAGCATTGGGCATCGCCCTTGAAGTTAAAGCCAATGCGGCCATGATGGCAGGAGAATATTTTGTGAAAACCATCACTCGACGCTTTCATGGAGAGTTCGGCTACGTAAAGCTGGGATTTGACATAACGCTGCTCACCATTGCCTGCATCCTGTCGCTCGTCTTCCTGTCCGACATTCAAGGCGTACGCGAAGGAACAGTGGTGTCCGCCTTGCTGGTAGGCCCCATCGTACACTTTGTCAGTCCTGCCTACCGCATTTTCGACCGTTGGATCAATGCTCCCATCAAACAGGCCGATACACCTTCGGCCCAACATACAAATACTATCATCACCATCGCGCGTGAATATGGAAGCGGAGGTCATCTGCTGGGTGAAAGACTTGCCAAGGAGCTGGGCATCAAGTTGTACGACCGCGAGTTCATCCGCATGGCTGCCCAACGGAGCGGCATAGACGAACAATATATCGCGAAAAATGAACAGTCCATTCCTTCGTTCTGGCTGAAGTGCATCCTCTCGAAGAACAGCGAACAGCCAGTGGAAGCCAGTCTCTCGGCAGACGACATACTGTTCGTGGCCGAAAGTCGGATTGTACAGGAGCTCGCCGCTCAAGAACCTTGCATCATCGTAGGCCGTTGTGCCGACTTCGTACTGAAAGACCACCCTAAAGTGGTGAAAGTATTCTGCTATTCCGACCTGAAAAGTGCGGTGAACCGCTGTGTTAACGACTACGGCATTCCCCAAGAACAAGCAGAAGCGGAAATCCGCCGCATCAATCGCAACCGCATCCATCACTACGAATACTACACTGGTCAGAAATGGGGCGAACCTCATCACTACCACCTGATGCTCAACACAGGAAATATCAGCCTGGAAACAGCCTGCAAGCTGGTGAAAGAGGTTTATCAGAATATAGCCAAAGCATAAGAGAAAAGGAGATACGAAAGAAACAAACACAAAAAAAGCCGCCCTCGTCAGGCGGCTTTTCTTATTTATATACGGATAAAACTTATTCTGCCAGCTTGTTGTCAGAACCCAGCACGTTGATGATTTTGTGCTTGTAGAGTTTCTCCATGTTGTCACGAGCCGGACCCAGATACTTACGAGGATCGAATTCAGCCGGTTTCTCAGCAAATACCTTGCGGATAGCAGCAGTCATAGCCAGACGAGAGTCTGAGTCGATGTTGATCTTGCAAACAGCAGACTTGGCAGCCTTACGCAGTTCGTCTTCGGGGATACCGATAGCAGCTTCCAGCTTGCCACCATACTTGTTGATAGTATCAACTTCTTCCTGAGGAACTGAAGAAGATCCGTGCAGAACGATGGGGAAGCCCGGCAATTTCTCCATAACGGCGTCGAGAACTTCGAATGCCAAAGGAGGAGGAACCAGACGACCAGTAGCAGGATCTACGTGGCACTGTTCGGGTTTGAACTTGTAAGCACCGTGAGAAGTACCGATAGAGATAGCCAAGCTGTCGCAACCAGTGCGAGTAGCGAAGTCGATTACTTCTTCAGGGTCAGTATAAGTGTGATGTTCTGCAGATACTTCGTCTTCTACACCGGCCAATACACCCAGCTCGCCTTCTACAGTTACATCAAACTGATGAGCGTAGTCAACAACCTTCTTAGTCAAAGCTACGTTCTCTTCGTAAGGCAGGTGAGAACCGTCGATCATTACAGAAGAGAAGCCCATATCGATGCAAGACTTGCAGAGTTCGAAGCTGTCACCGTGGTCAAGGTGGAGCACGATTTCAGGATGAGCGCAACCCAGTTCCTTAGCATATTCTACAGCACCTTCAGCCATGTAACGCAGCAGAGTCTGGTTTGCATAGTTACGTGCACCCTTAGAAACCTGCAGGATAACCGGAGACTTAGTTTCAACAGCAGCCTTTACGATAGCCTGCAACTGCTCCATATTATTGAAGTTGAAAGCCGGGATAGCATATCCACCCTTAATGGCACGAGCAAACATATCTCTTGTGTTTACAAGGCCCAAATCTTTGTAATTAACCATTTTGTTTAAAAGTTTATAGTTAGTGAATCAAATTCTGTGCAAAAGTACACATTCTCGTTCAAATAGCGGACGCCAATTCCACTAAAAAAACTCTTCAAACAAAAGAAAAACAATCATTTTTCAAGTGTTTGAAGAGTTTTAACAAAAGATTGTAAAGTCTACGTTACAAGTTCAAAGAATATATTCCGCTACCTGAGCTGAATTATTTCTTCAGATAAATAATGGTAGGCAGATGGTCACTATAGCCGTTCAACCACGTACGGCCACCATGGGTACGTAACGGAGAACCCTTGTATTTACCGTCCTGCTGAATAAGATAGTCGCGGTAGAAGACCTCATGATGGTCGTAACGCAATCCGCGACGTTTTTTCAATAATGGTTTCGACAGGACAATCTGATCGAACAGATTCCACTTGCCACGATAGAGCAGCGTACCTACCCCTTCGTCTTCCAGCGTTTCCCACCAGGGGTTGTAGAAATCGGCCTTCTTCACCTCTTTTTTATATTTACGTGCGCCTAACGTCTGCATACTCTCATCCATCGGGTCGTCGTTCATATCTCCCATGATGAATAGCTTCAGCTTGCGGTCTTCGTTCCGCAAAGAATCTGCCAAAGCTTTTACCTGTCGTGCCGCATGTACACGTACTGGTGACTGGGCTCCACGCGAAGGCCAATGGTTGACAATGACACACACACGCTCACCGGCCATACGCCCGTCCACAATCAAGAAGCCACGCGTCAAGTGGACCGTATCCCCCTGATAAGGTTCGGAAAAAACAAGTTTCGAACGAGTCACTTCAAACTGTTGCGGATCGTAGAGCAAAGCACAATCAATACCGCGCTTGTCGGGACCTTCGTAGTGGATATATTTGTAAGCAGAAAGAGAAGGTTGCTTCAAGAGGTCGTCCAATACACGATCGTTCTCCACTTCAGCTACCCCAATAAAAGCTGGACCTTGCGGCACCCTGTCGCGCGACAAGGAGGAAAGCACCTTAGCCATGTTTTCCAACTTTGCCTCATACTTCTTCGAATTCCATTTATAACTACCGTTGGGTAGGAAATCGTAGTCGTTTTTGCCCGCATCATGAATGGTATCGAACAAATTCTCAAGATTATAAAATGCTACGCTGTACAGGTCGCGCTTCTCGTTTTGTGCCTCCAAAACTATCGCACAGAGGCAACACATCAACAGAAAGAATAGTTTCTTCATATTCATACACAAATTTTAGATGCAAAAAAAAGAAATAAAACGAGATAAACCTATTTTTTAGTCGAACTTTTTTTCTGTTTCAAGAAATAGCACTATCTTTGCACCCTGAAAACTGAAAAGACCATTACACCACTATTTGTTACCAGCAATAGTAAACGAAATAAAAAAATTAAAAAACAATATCGAAATGAAAAAAGGTATTCATCCCGAAAATTACCGTCCGGTAGTATTCAAAGATATGTCAAACGGTGACATGTTCCTGTCTCGCTCAACTGTTAACACCAAAGAGACAATCGAATTCGAAGGCGAAACTTATCCGTTGGTAAAACTGGAAATCTCCAGCTCTTCTCACCCGTTCTATACTGGTAAGTCTAAGCTGGTTGATACCGCCGGTCGTGTAGATAAGTTCATGAGCCGTTACGGTAACCGTCAGAAGAAATAATCATTTCTGATAAGAGATAAATAAAAGGGAAGCTTTCGAGCTTCCCTTTTATTTTATACCTATACTTCATTTTATTTACGGAAAGGCGGCTTTACTACTACAGCCTTCAGCTTACGACCACGCATGTCGATGCAGATTTCCGTGCCAGGCTTACTGAATTCAGTCTTTACATAACCCATACCGATACCAATCTTACGAGTAGGCGACATCGTACCTGAAGTCACATTTCCAATGACTTCTCCATTGGCATCGAGCAGCCCATAGCCATGACGGGGGATACCACGGTCGATCATTTCGAAACCTACCAGCTTACGCGTCACGCCTTCAGCTTTCTGTTTCTCCAACATTGCGCGGTTGGTAAAGTTCTTACCTTCTACAAATTTAGTTATCCAGCCCAGTCCTGCTTCAATAGGCGAAGTCGTATCGTCAATATCGTTGCCATAAAGACAGAAGCCCATCTCCAAACGAAGTGTATCGCGGGCACCCAGACCAATAGGCTTAATACCAAACTCAGCTCCAGCCTCAAAAACAGCATCCCATATTTTCATGGCTGCGTCTGGATAGAAATAGAGTTCAAAGCCTCCTGCACCCGTATAACCTGTATTCGAAATGATGACATCCTTCTCACCTGCGAATTCGCCATGAGTAAACGTATAATAAGGTAAAGAAGACAGATCGATCGGCGTCAACTTCTGCAAAGCTTCAATAGCCTTCGGTCCTTGCACAGCCAGCTGAGCCATACGGTCGGAAGCATTTTCCAGCTCGGCACCGACGGTATTATGGGTTACACACCAATTCCAATCTTTCTCAATGTTGGCAGCATTCACTACCAGCAAATACTTTTCAGGTTCATAGCAATAAACCAGCAGGTCGTCTACAATGCCACCTGTCTCGTTGGGAAAACAAGTATATTGCACTTTACCTGGAGTCAAGACTGCCACATTATTGGAAGTCACCATCTGCAAAAAGGCCAAAGCCTGGGGACCTTTCACCCAAAATTCGCCCATGTGTGATACGTCGAATACGCCTACCCCCTGGCAGACAGTCATGTGTTCATCGATAATGCCCGAATACTCAATCGGCATATTATATCCCGCAAACTCGTGCATCTTAGCACCCAGCGAGATGTGTTTCTCGGTAAATGGAGTGGTTTTCATGAAACTTATATTTAAGAATTAAAATGAATGATCAACGTGCAGCTACCAGTCCGGCAATTTTGACAATTACCATCATAGCTTTCTCCATGCTCTGTATGGGCACGAATTCATAACGCCCATGGAAATTAAGTCCACCGGCAAAAATATTGGGACAAGGTAATCCTTTGAATGAAAGCTGTGCACCGTCCGTGCCACCACGGATGGCCTTCACACGAGGTTCTACACCAGCATCTTTCATAGCTTGGAAAGCAATATCGATTACATGCATCACAGGCTCTATCTTCTCACGCATATTGTAATACTGATCGTGCAGGTCGAGCGTAGCTGTACCCTCGCCATACTCAGCATTGATTTTCCGAACGAGATGTTCTATCTCCTGCTTACGGCTTTCAAAACGGGTGCGGTCATGATCGCGAATGATATAAGATACCACGGTCTGCTCCACTTCGCCACTGATACCCACCAGATGGTAAAAGCCCTCGTAACCTTCGGTATGCTCGGGCGTCTCATGACTGGGCAGCATAGCCATAAAACGATTGGCCACACGAATAGAATTAATCATCTTATGCTTGGCATATCCTGGATGCACATTGCGTCCCTTGAACGTTATCTTGGCAGAAGCAGCGTTGAAGTTCTCGAATTCCAGTTCGCCTACCTCGCCGCCATCCATCGTATAGGCCCAGTCGCAACCGAATTTCTCGACATCGAACTTATGGGCACCCAAGCCGATTTCTTCATCTGGATTGAAACCGATGCGTATCTTGCCATGCTTGATTTCGGGATGCTCCTGCAAATAGACAATAGCCGAAACAATTTCGGCAATACCAGCCTTGTCGTCAGCCCCCAACAACGTTTTGCCATTGGTCACGATCAAATCCTCCCCCTTATGATCCAACAGTTCGGGGAACTGTGCTGGTGATAAAACTATGTTTTCGTCGGCACAAAGCACTATTTCTCCACCATCATAACACTGTACAATCCGTGGTGACACATCCTTACCGCTCATATCGGGACTCGTATCCATGTGAGCAATGAAACCTACTGTAGGCAGAGGCTTATCAGTGTTAGCAGAAAGTGTGGCAAACAAATAGCCATTGTCGTCCAACGTAACATCTTCAAGTCCCAAAGACTCCAGTTCTTCCTTCAAATAGCGGGCAAAAACCATCTGCCCCGACGTACTGGGAGTAACACCAGTCTCTTCACTCGACTGAGTATCGAAGCTGACATATTTCAAAAAACGTTCTACTAAAGTCATATCATTCAAAAAAATTACGATTCAACATTTACAATTTGTATTATGCCCGTAAAGGTAGAAAAAGGGGCGTGAATTGGCAAGCAATCCACACCCCTTTTTTATCCGAAACTTAACGATTTGTCAATCAGAAACAGCTACTGCCATCGAAACAATGCGTACAGAGTTTGCATTTAGGCAGGCCGATAGACTCGACCAACGTTTCTAGCGTATTGAAACGCAAGGAAGTAAAGCCAAAACGCTCACGCATGATCTCTACCATACGATTGTACTCAGGAGAGCCAGTAGTGGCATACTTCTCCAAATTTTTGTTCTCATCACCCTCCAGCTCCTTGATAATACGACGGGTTATCAATTCCAACGGACTCTTGGAAGCAGTAAAGCCAATAAATGGACAAGCATATATCAATGGCGGACAAGCTATACGGATGTGTACTTCCTTGGCTCCATATTCGTAGAGCACTTTCACATTATCGCGAAGCTGAGTTCCACGCACGATAGAATCGTCGCAGAAAAGCAGACGTTTTCCCTGAAGCATCGCACGATTGGGAATAAGCTTCATCTTGGCCACAAGGCTACGCATCTCCTGACGGCTGGGAGTAAAGCTACGTGGCCAAGTCGGCGTATATTTAGCAATGGCACGATGATAAGGGATTCCCTTTCCTTCGGCATACCCCAACGCCATGCCTACTCCTGAATCAGGAATTCCACATGCACAATCTACTTCGGAAGTATCAGTTTGGCCCATTTTCACACCACTGGTAAAACGAACTTCTTCTACATTACGACCTTCATAGCAAGAAGTCGGGAATCCATAATATACCCACAGGAAAGAACACACTTGCATCCGTTCCTCTGGTTTACGCATCTGCTCAATACCTTCGGCACGTAAGCGAACGATTTCACCCGGCCCCAAATAATGTTCAACTTCATACCCCAAATTCGGGAAGCTGCTTGACTCGCTGGTTGCCGCATACGCTCCTTCCTTCTTTCCGATAACAATTGGCGTGCGCCCCCATTTGTCGCGAGCAGCGATAATGCCGTCTTCCGTCAGCAACAACATGGAACAAGAACCTTTGATACGATTGTATACATTCTCTATCCCCTCTACAAAATTCTTGCCCTGAATGATAAGCAAAGCTATCAGCTCCGTCTGATTAGTCTGTCCTGAACTGAGTTCTGAAAAGTGCATATTCTGCTCTAACAATTCTTCCTCCAGTTCGACAATATTCATAATCTTGGCAACTGTAACAATAGCAAAACGTCCTAAATGAGAATTCAGAATGATAGGTTGAGCGTCCGTATCACTAATGATTCCTATGCCGGAGTTTCCTTTAAACTTGTCCAGTTCGTCTTCAAACTTGGTACGGAAATAGGTACTTTCCAGATTGTGGATAGAACGACTGAAACAGTTGGTCGTTTCATCATAAGCAGCCATACCGCCGCGTTTCGTTCCTAAATGAGAATTATAGTCTGTCCCATAAAACAAATCAGTCACACAACTCTCTTTGGCGACTGTCCCGAAGAAACCTCCCATATTATTTATACTTTAATAATTACGTATGGTTTTTAAAACGTCGACAAAGGTACAAATTAGTCGGCAGGTAGCCTTCTGTCATCACCTGTTTTTTAATAAAAAAATAAGCTCCGCAGAGAAAAAATCCTCTGCGGAGCATCCAACCAATACCTATTGACCTATCTTTTTACCCCTTCTCAGTTTCTCCACTTTTTTACAGACTTCAGGTCATCGCCCGTTGCCTCCATCAGGCTGAGAGCGAAACCGCCACTACGAGCTTCTTTGACAGAAATCTTAGTTTTAGAAGTCACAATACCTTTCTTTATCTGATAAGCAGTAGGATTGTCCTTGTAGTCGGCGTCTTTTCCATCAGCATAGAGAGTAGCGACATATTTCTTGTCTGCATCAAGAAAATCAAGTTTGAATTCAGCCGTACGTGCATTTTCATCGGTGATACCACCAACAAACCAATTACCACTGTTTTTTGCCTTACGGGCTATAGTGATGTAATCACCTGGCTCGGCTTCGATATACTTGCTTTCATCCCAATCGACAGCTACGTCCTTGATAAACTGGAAAGCATCCATATGTTTCTCGTAGTTGTCCACCAAATCTGCAGCCATCTGCAAGGGGCTATAAAGAGTAACGTAGAGAGCAAGCTGTTTGCAAAGGGTCGTCTGTACTTGTCCGTGCGGCAGGTCACCCATAAAATCAAGTTTAGTATCAAAAATACCCGGCGTATAATCCATTGGGCCTCCAATAAGACGATTGAACGGTAAAAGCGTCGTATGGAAAGGCTTGCTTCCGCCAAAGGCTTCGTACTCTGTACCACGAGCAGATTCATTGCCAATCAGATTGGGATACGTACGACACAGACCTGTAGGGCGAACAGCCTCATGGCCATTGACCATAATTTTGTATTCAGCAGCTTTCTTTACTGCATACAAATAGTGATTATTCATCCATTGACCATAATGATGCTCGCCTCGAGGAATAATATTGCCTACATATCCACTTTTCACTGCGTTATATCCATGGTCTACCATAAACTGATAGGCCTTATCCAAATGGCGTTCGTAGTTACGTACCGAAGCAGAAGTTTCGTGATGCATCATCAATTTCACTCCCTTGCTATGAGCATAGTCGTTCAGCATCTTCACATCAAAATCAGGATATGGAGTCACAAAATCAAAGACATAATCCTTAGATTTGCCGAACCAGTCTTCCCAACCTTCATTCCAACCTTCGACAAGTACCTGATCAAGTCCATGCTCAGCTGCGAAATCAATGTATTTCTTCACATTCTCATTGGTAGCACCATGACGTCCGTTAGGCTTCAGCGTCGAATAGTCTGTCTGACCCAGCTTCACAGAAGGCAGATCGTCTGTATAAGCCCAGGTACTCTTACCTGCAATCATCTCCCACCAAACGCCCACATATTTAACAGGTTTAATCCACGATACATCTTCATAAGCACAAGGCTCGTTCAGGTTCAGCGTGATACGTGAGGCTAAAATATCACGTGCATCGTCACTCACGATAACCGTACGCCAAGGTGAAGTACAAGGAGCCTGTAAGTATCCTTTATTGCCTTGCGCATCAGGAGTCAGCCAAGATTCGAACACAAGATTCTTATCATCCAGATTGAGATGCATGCACGAATAATCCACAAGAGCAGCTTCGTGTAAATTGATGTAAAGTCCGTCTGCCGTTTTCATCTGCAAGGCCGTCTGCACACCTGTGGGTGAAAATGGAGTCTGCGAAGAATTAGGCGTAATGGCACCTTCCATCAGGCCACGTATCTCTGTCAGTTTCGATTCAGTATAATCATATTCTTGCGTATCATAGTCGCCAGGAATCCAGAAAGCCGTATGGTCACCAGCCATAGCAAACTGAGTATGTTCCTCTTTGATAACGAAATAATTGAGATTCTTCTGCAAAGGGAATTCATAACGGAAGCCCAAACCGTCATCGAAGAGGCGGAAACGGATAACTATGTTACGCTCTTGCGCTTTCTGGTTCAACGTTACCGCCATTTCATTATAATGGTTACGTATTTCTTTTTCCTCACCCCACACAGGCTGCCAGGTTTCATCAAACGTAGAATTTTTCACCTCACCTAAAGTAAATCCAGCCATCAGGCCTGGATCATCCTTCAGTTCCAATCCTAACTTGGAAGGTTTAATAACCACCTTTTCTTTATAATACAATTCATAGACAGGCTCTCCCTGCCCGTTTACTGTAAATACCAGTCTAAGTAATCCATTAGGAGAAGTAAGTTCCTCGGCAACAGCCATACCAGCTATGCAAAGGAATGATAACAAAAATAAGATTCTAGAAGTGAATGTTTTCATGTTTCTCATGTGTAATATTATTCTTTGCAGACAAAGATAAGCAAAAGTACAATAAGCGGTTATCCAATTCTGACACAAAGAAGAATAAAGGGACAGCAAACGTTTGCATGCCATTAAACTTTACTTAACACTACCAACAGTAAATAAACCAAATCAGCCAGTATATTCTTCCTGCTTTTTTATATACAAGTACTGTTTTTTAGAGTATTTAAGACAAATACCTCCAATGAGTAGTGCATATTTAACAGAAAGTCGCTACTTTTGTAACTGGAAAATAAAATCCAATGAAAACAATTAAGAAACAATAATCTAACCCCTAAATCCTATGCTGACTCAACTCATCAATGCCCGCATCCTTACTCCACAAGGGTGGTTGAAAGATGGTTCCGTTCTGATAAGAGACGGAAAAATATTGGAAGTAACCAACTGTGACTTGGCCGTTATCGGTGCTACACTCATCGATGTCAAAGGCATGTATGTACTGCCCGGTGGTATCGAAATTCATGCCCACGGTGGTGGTGGACGTGATTTTATGGAATGTACCGAAGACGCTTTCCGCCAAGCAGTACAGACGCATATGAAATATGGTACAACCAGCATATTCCCGACGATGTCATCGTCTACCGTTCCCATGATAGAACAGGCAGCCGAAACCTGTACGAAACTGATGGCAGAACCCGACAGTCCTATTTTAGGCCTCCATCTTGAAGGACATTACTTCAATATGGCAATGGCTGGCGGACAAATACCCGAGAATATCAAAAACCCAGATCCCAACGAATATATTCCTCTGGTAGAACGCTGGTCATGTATCAAACGTTGGGATGCAGCTCCTGAACTTCCAGGTGCTATCCAATTCGGCAAATACATCTCCGGCAAAGGTATTTTGGCAGCCGTAGGCCATACACAAGCTGAATTCGAAGATATTCAGGCTGCACATGAGGCAGGATATACCCATGCAACACACTTCTATAATGCCATGCCTGGCTTCCATAAACGCCGCGAATATAAATATGAAGGTACTGTAGAAAGCATCTATCTGCTGGACGACATGACAGTAGAAGTCGTTGCCGATGGTATTCATGTACCGCCAACAATCTTGCGATTGGTATATAGAATAAAAGGTGTAGAACGTACTTGCCTGATCACAGACGCCTTGGCTTGTGCCGCCAGTGACAGCAAAGAAGCTTTCGATCCACGCGTCATCATCGAAGACGGTGTCTGCAAGTTAGCCGACCGTTCAGCTTTGGCAGGAAGTATAGCCACAATGGACCGACTGATCAGAACCGTCGTACAGAAAGCCGATATTCCATTGGCCGATGCTGTCCGTATGGTATCTGAAACTCCTGCAAAAATCATGGGTGTATACGATCGCAAGGGTTCATTGCAACGAGGAAAAGACGCAGACATTATCGTCATGGATGACAACCTGAACGTACGCGCCGTATGGGCAATGGGAAAACTTGTACCGGATACATATACCATATAATATCCCCACTGCAATCCAATTACTTTAATACAATCAATTTATGAAAACAAATCTTAGCTCGCAAATCACCTTGAACAGAGTATCGACGAGGTACTACCGTCCGGAAAATGCCTTTGAACGCTCTGTTCTGACTCGGTTGGAAAAGATTCCTACCGACATCTACGAAACAGTGGATGAAGGCGTCGACCAAATAGCCCGCGACATCGCCCAAGTGATACGTGATAAGCAAAAAGCTGGACGTTTCTGTGTACTGGCTTTAGCTGGAGGTAACTCTCCACGCAATGTATACGCAGCTTTAGTGCGTATGCACAAAGAAGAAGGGCTGAGTTTCCGCAACGTTATTGTATTCAACCTCTACGAATACTATCCACTTGCACCCGATGCAATCAACAGCAATCTCAATGCATTAAAAGAAATGCTGCTCGATCATGTAGATATTGACAAACAGAACATTTTCAGCCCTGATGGTTCAATAGCCAAAGATACTATTTTCGAATACTGCCGCCTTTACGAGCAACGTATCGAAAGTTTCGGAGGCTTGGATATTGCCTTACTGGGTATTGGACGTGTAGGTAACATTGGATTCAACGAACCAGGCTCCCGCCTGAACTCTACCACACGATTAATTCTGCTTGACAATGCATCACGTAACGATGCAGCCAAGATGTTTGGCAATATAGACAGTACTCCTGTAAGTTCTATTACAATGGGGGTATCTACTATATTAGCAGCCAAGAAAGTCTACCTCATTGCCTGGGGTGAAGAAAAGGCCAAGATGGTGAAAGAATGCGTAGAAGGCCCTATTACGGATACAATTCCGGCCTCTTACCTGCAAACTCACAACAATGCCCATATTGTAACAGACTTATCAGCTGCTTCGAACCTGACACGTATCCAACGTCCTTGGCTGGTAACCTCCTGCGAATGGAACGACAAGCTCATCCGCAGTGCCATCGTATGGTTGTGCCAGCTGACAGGTAAACCTATCCTGAAACTGACAAACAAGGACTACAATGAAAATGGCTTAAGCGAATTGTTGGCCCTTTATGGTTCAGCCTATAATGTGAATATAAAAATATTCAATGACCTGCAACATACCATCACAGGATGGCCAGGCGGAAAGCCGAACGCAGACGATACCTATCGCCCCGAACGTGCCCTTCCCTACCCCAAGCGTGTCATTATCTTCTCACCCCATCCTGACGACGATGTTATCTCTATGGGTGGCACGTTGCGCCGTCTGGTAGAACAAGGACACGACGTTCATGTAGCCTACGAAACAAGCGGTAATATTGCTGTTGGTGACGAAGAAGTGATCCGTTTCTTGCATTTTATCAATGGTTTCAATCAACTATTTAATGACAGTGCAGATCAGGTCATCAATGAAAAATATGCAGAAATTCGCAAATTCCTTCGCGAAAAGAAAGATGGTGACATGGATACACGCGATATTCTCACCATTAAAGGACTTATCCGCCGCGGCGAAGCACGTACAGCTTGTACGTACAACAATATTCCGTTGGATCACTGTCATTTCCTTGACCTGCCTTTCTATGAAACAGGCAAGATTCAAAAAAATCCAATTAGCGAAGCTGATATTGAAATAGTCCGCAATCTGTTGCGCGAAGTAAAACCTCACCAGGTCTTTGTGGCTGGCGATTTAGCAGACCCCCATGGCACACATCGTGTCTGCACAGACGCTGTATTCGCTGCTATCGACTTGGAAAAGGAAGAAGGTGCTGAATGGTTAAAAGATTGCCGCATATGGATGTATCGTGGTGCTTGGGCAGAATGGGAAATTGAAAACATCGAAATGGCTGTTCCTATCAGTCCAGAAGAACTACGTGCCAAACGCAATTCTATCCTGAAACACCAAAGCCAGATGGAAAGCGCTCCATTCCTCGGCAATGACGAACGCCTCTTCTGGCAACGAAGCGAGGATCGCAATCGCGGTACCGCTAATTTGTATAACAGTCTGGGACTTGCCAGCTATGAAGCTATGGAAGCTTTCGTAGAATACATTCCACTATAAAAACAAGTAGAATAAAAATAAAAACAGGAGAATGAGAAAAGAGATTTATACTCTTGCTTTCATTCTCCTGTTTGCTATTGTCAACCAATATTTCTATACTTATTATCCCTTTTTTGACTTCCTGTATTCTTTGGGAGACATACCCATAATTTTACTGAAAAGACGCGAAAAATAAAACATATCCCCAATGCCAACCTTATAGCAAATCTGATTAATCTTCATATCTGTCGTATCCAACAAAGAACAAGCATACTGTATTTTCAACAGATTGGAATAGGCCGACGGACTATGTCCGGTCTTCTGCCTGAACATAGCTGAAAAATACGAAGGTGAATAACCTGTAAGCGCAGCAAGATCTTGCAAAGACACATGCTTTTCCATATTCTCTTTCATATAATGAATAGCACGCTCTACTGTATCCGATTCAGTTGTTCGATTACTGGCATTCCGATATTGCTGAACATAACGCAACGAACCCAGGAAATAATGAAAAAGAGAAGAAACATATAACAGGTTTTCACTGCTATATCCCGATTTTAATATCATAAACATTTCCTCAAACAATCCGATACGATCACTGATACGCGAGCTGTCACTCGGACAAAGATCCATAGGATAGACAGTATCCTTGGCATAATAAGGAGCCATCTCACCTTTAAAATGTATCCAATAAATTGTCCATGGAGTTGTTTCACTGGTTCCGTATGCATGTGGAACCCCAGCAGGAAGAATGAAATATTGATTAGCCGTAACTGTATAAGTATGTTCTCCCACACGGTACCAACCATCACCATCTATACAATATATAAATACAAACTGATTAATTGGAGCCTTTCGCTCCCTACGATGATGCAAAGCCTTCGGAAAATAGCCGATATCCGTTATATGCAACCTAGACAACAAAGGGTCTGCCTCCATCGCATCTACTATCAATTTGGGAAGTACCAATATCTGCTCCCCCTGAAATCCATCTTTCAGCTCTATCATATACCATCTGTTCAAAATCCCAGCAACAAACATACACAATGAAAATGGGAAATTCAAGCAAAAAAGTAAGATTGTCCATATAAAGTATAAAACTTTCTATTTTTCAGTCTGCTGATAGTTACTAATTTTGCAAACGAAAAACATATTTTCCATCTGATCACATGAAAACGTACAACAAAGGATTCATCTACTTTATCTGCCTTGTATCAGCTATGGGCGGATTGCTATTTGGTTACGACTGGGTTGTAATCGGAGGCGCTAAGATTTTTTACGAACAATTCTTCAACATAGTCGACAATCCATCAATGCAGGGACTTGCGATGAGTATAGCCTTGGCAGGATGCCTCATTGGCGCATTAACTTCAGGAATGTTGGCTGACAAACTTGGCCGAAAGCCTCTGTTACTGCTTTCTGCTCTTATTTTTGTATTAACAGCATATGGAACAGGAGCATTCAGCAATTTCCACTATTTTCTGTTGGCACGTTTCTGTGGAGGTATCGCTATCGGTATTGCTTCAGGGCTCTCCCCTATGTATATCGCCGAGGTAGCGCCTACCCACATCCGTGGCAAACTGGTTTCACTCAACCAACTCACCATTGTCATCGGCATCCTGGCAGCACAAATTGTCAACTGGCTACTGGTCAGTGACGACACAACTTGGAATATTGAAATGGCTTGGCGTTGGATGTTTTGGTCAGCAGCATTCCCTGCACTAGCCTTTTTAGTGCTTGCCGCATTCATACCTGAAAGTCCACGCTGGCTAGCCATAACAGGGCAACGGGAACGAGCCGTAGCCACACTGACCCGTATTGGAGGTGCGAACTATGCGCAAAGCGAACTAACAGCCTTACAAACAGATATGCAACATAAGCAAAATCAAGGCGGCCTGTCTCTGCTTTTCAGCAAACCATATCGCCGGGTTCTTTTGCTAGGCATTATCGTAGCTATGTTCCAGCAATGGTGTGGAACCAATGTCATATTCAACTACGCACAAGAAGTCTTCCAGTCGGCTGGCTACGACGTAGACAATACATTTATCAACATCGTTGTTACGGGTATTGCCAACCTGATATTTACCTTTGTGGCTATCTATACCGTCGACCGTCTGGGACGCCGTGCATTGATGTTGCTTGGCGCAGGTGGTTTGGCAGGTATTTACCTCATACTCGGCACTTGCTACTATTTCGAAGTAAGCGGCATTTTCATGGTTATCCTGGTTGTAGCTGCCATTGCCTGCTATGCCATGTCCTTAGGACCTGTCACTTGGGTATTATTATCGGAGATTTTCCCCAATAAAGTAAGAGGAATAGCTGTAGCTACAGGAACGTTCGCCTTGTGGATTGCCAGCTTTATACTGACCTACACATTCCCTTTCTTGAACAAAGCATTGGGAACAGCCGGCACTTTCTGGATATATACAGCCATCTGCGCTGCAGGATTTATATTTTTCTCTTTCCGCTTGCCTGAAACAAAAGGTAAATCGCTGGAGCAACTGGAAAAAGAAATGGTCGGCTAATATACTAAAAACAACATAACGGTCTTTATTAGACCCTATAACAATACAAACTATAACACACTCAAACCACCATGAAAACACACTTTTTTTTATTACAATTACTATGTTTGTCATTCTACTTGTCAGCGCATGCTCAAGTAATGGATCTCTCCGGAACCTGGCGTTTTGCTGTCGATCGTAACAATGAAGGCATCTCTGCCCAATGGTATCTTCAGGCACTAAACGACCAGGTTCAACTTCCAGGTTCAATGATTACCAATGGTAAAGGTGATCCTGTCAACCTGACTACCCCCTGGGTAGGTAGTTTCAATGACCAAACTTTTTTCAAACAGGACCGTTATGCTCGTTATCGCACACCTGACAACTTCAAGATACCCTATTGGCTACAACCCGACAACTATTATGCTGGAGTAGCTTGGTATCAGCGTGACATTGAAATCCCCAAGTCGTGGAAAAAGAAGAGTATCCATCTATTCTTCGAACGCTGCCATTGGGAAAGTCGTGTATGGATCGATGGTAAGGAAGTAGGGATGCAGAATGCGTTAAGCGCTCCCCAACAATACGACCTGACCAACTACCTCACTCCTGGTAAACATACCCTCTCCGTACGTGTTGACAACGCCGTACGTGACATAGATCCAGGTGAAAACTCTCACTCCATTTCCGACCATACACAAGGGAACTGGAACGGCATAGCAGGTTCCATGTATCTGGAAGCCAAAGGAAATTCTTATTACAAGCAACTTCACGTTTTCCCACAAGCCGAAAAAGGACATCTAACGATAAAGGCCAACATCTGTAACACGACTTCCAAACGACAAAAGATCGATTTGATTTTCCGCCTGAAAGATACGAAAACCACCAGAAGTTACACCATTCAACCTGGTGACAATAAACTGGAAATCAATCTTTCCATGCCAAAAGACATCAAAGTCTGGGATGAATTTAATCCCAATCTGTACACACTGACTTGTACACTCCAAAAAGGGAAAGAACAACTGGACTACCGTGAAATCACTTTTGGCTGTCGTACATGGAGCATTCAAAACGGTCAATTAACCCTCAACGGACACCCTGTTTTCCTTCGTGGTACGCTGCATTGTGCTTCTTTTCCTCTGACTGGCTACCCTGCTACCGACAAGGAAGAATGGTTGCGCGAACTCCGCATTTGCAAACAATATGGTATCAACCACATCCGCTTCCATTCATGGTGCCCACCCGAAGCTGCCTTCCAAGCTGCTGACGAACTAGGAATATATTACATGATTGAATGTTCTTCATGGGCCAACCAGTCATCAGCTATCGGTGACGGGAAACCTATCGATGATTTCATCCGTCAGGAGGCTGAACGCATCGTCAATGCCTATGGTAATCATCCTTCTTTCTGCATGATGGCCTACGGTAACGAACCTACCGGCAAGCATTCCAATGATTACCTGGCCCAATTTGTCAGCTACTGGAAAGAAAACGATTCACGTCGCCTTTATACTTCAGCCGCAGGCTGGCCCAACCTGCCTGTCAATGATTTCCTAAGTGATTCCAATCCACGTATACAGCAATGGGGAGCCGGAGTCACCAGCATCATCAATGCCCAGCCACCTTCCACTACTTATGACTGGAGCGGCTATACAAACAAATTCCATCAACCATTCGTCAGCCACGAAATAGGTCAATGGTGTGCATATCCCAACTTCCACGAAATGCAAAAATACACAGGTGTCTACAAGGCGCGTAACTTCGAAATATTCCAAGAAAGGCTCAAAGAAAACGGCCTCATCCAACTGGCCGACAGCTTCCTCCTGGCATCAGGCAAGCTACAGACACTCTGTTATAAAGCAGACATCGAAGCCGCATTGCGAACTCCAGGCTTTGGAGGTTTTCAGTTACTTGGATTGAACGACTTCCCTGGACAAGGTACAGCACTCGTTGGTAGCCTTGATGTCTTTTGGGAAGAAAAAGGTTATGTCACCGCTAAGGAATACAGCCGTTTCTGCAACAGCCTTGTGCCACTAGCACGCATACCTAAGTTAGTACTCGAAAATGATGAAAACTTCGATGCAACTATTGAAGTAGCTAATTTCTACCGCCCACTACAACACCCGCAAGCAATATGGAGCATTCGCAATGTTTCTGGCAAGACACTTGCTCAAGGTTCTTTCAATATTGAACAGTTGGATTTGGGTAATTGCCAACCTTTAGGCCATATCACCTTTGACTTGGCTTCCATTCACAAAGCCTGCCAACTGAAATTGGAGGTCACTGTTGACGGACAAAGCAACGACTGGGATTTTTGGGTCTACCCATCCCAAAAACAAGTATGGGATGATTCCTTGCTTCTAACCGATACTTTAGATCAAAAGGCACTGGAATGTCTCCAAAACGGCGGAAAAGTATTGCTTTCACTGAAGAAAGGAAGCCTTAGCAAAGAAATGGGGGGTGATGTAGCTGTCGGATTCTCCAGCATCTTTTGGAATACGGCATGGACCAACGGACAAGCTCCCCATACGTTAGGTATCTTATGCAACCCGTCACATCCTGCTCTCAAAGATTTTCCTACCGAATATTATAGCAATTACCAATGGTGGGACGCTATGAGTCATTCGAATGCCATCCACCTAAGCAAACTGTCGAAAGACATCCATCCGCTGGTACGTGTCATTGACGACTGGGTGACCAACCGTTCGCTAGGTCTGCTTTTCGAAGTAAAAGTGGGCAACGGCAAACTACTCGTATCGGGTATTGATTTCCATCAAAACATGGACAAGCGCCCCGCCGCACGCCAATTGCTCTACAGTCTGAAACAATACATGCTGAGCGAGGATTTCCAACCCTCAGTATCTTTGCAACCAGCATCCATTCATCAACTAACCCAACGATAAAAGACAAAGCTCCATTCATATGAAGAATCACCTTTCAATGGTAGCAGCCTTGTGCCTATTGTGTACAGGTGTGCTGCCCAGCATATATACAATTTAAATGCCCCTGCGCAAGAGAAAACTATCTATACTGGCCATTTGAAATTGGGTGGAACCTCGCCCGATGGCGGACGTATCGAAGTGAACAGCTATTACATGTCACAAAACGGTATCCCCACCATTCCTGTTATGGGTGAATTCCACTATTGCCGTTATCCACGTGAGCAATGGGAAGAAGCCATACTGAAAATGAAGGCCGGTGGTCTGACCGTCATCCCCACCTACATTTTCTGGAATATCCATGAAGAACGTGAAGGTATCTTCGATTGGAGTGACAACCGTGACGTGCGGGCTTTCGTGCAACTCTGCCAAAAACATGGTATGAAGGTCTTGGTACGCATCGGCCCTTTCTGTCATGGCGAGATACGCAACGGCGGATTGCCCGACTGGCTGTTTGCACGCCCCGTCGAAGTGCGCACCGACGATCCCAACTACCTGAAATACGTTACACGTCTCTACAAGGAAATTGCAACCCAACTCAAAGGTTTGTATTATAAAGATGGAGGCCCCATCATCGGCACCCAAATAGAGAATGAACTGCAACATTCGGCCGCACCATGGGCCATCTTCTATCAAAACGAACCTGTCGACCGCACTGCTGCATCTTATGATGCTTCGACGGTCTTGCCTGGTGTAGGTGTACAAACCCAGCAGATCAGCCGTGAAGAGCAAGGCAACCGTCACATGAAAACCCTGAAACGCATAGCCGAAGAAGCAGGTATCCTCACACCGCTCTACACAGCTACCGGATGGGGGATGGCAGCCGTCATCGGCAACGAAGCAATCCCTGTAACCGCTGCCTATACTTATCCGACCTGGACGCCTGCCGACCGCAAATCGCCCTTCTGCCTGTTCAAGGATATCCAGCGTAACCCCGACTACTCCCCCGTACGCTACGATGGCGAAAAATATCCGTCGTTCTGCGCCGAAATGGGTGTAGGCATCCAGATGACTTATCCACGCCGTTGCATCGTCAAAGATGCGGCCGCCGAAGCTTTGATGGTACGCACCTTGGGCAGTGGAGCCAATGGCATCGGTTACTACATGTATCACGGCGGAATGACTCCCAAGCAACAAGGAGATGTAGGCTTCTTCAGCGAAGAGCCCGGCTGTCCCAAGATTTCTTACGATTTCCAAGCACCTGTAGGCGAGTCTGGCCAAGTACGCGATTCCTATCGCTACCTTCGTCTGCTCCATCTCTTTGTCAACGCATTCGGCAGCCGTCTGGCCCCCATGGAAACCGTTCTGCCCGAAGGCTACGAGCGCATCACCCCTGACGACCGCGAGACATTACGATTTGCCGCCCGTATGAAAGAAGGAGCAGGATTTGTCTTCATGACCAATTTCCAGGATCACGACACCGCCCGCATCGACCAGGAAGGCCTGCAACTGCAACTGAACCTGAACGACGAAGTGCTGCGCATTCCCGCCCAAGGTACTTTCACATTAAAGAAAGACGTCAGCGCCATCCTGCCGTTCAACTTTGCCATCGAAGACGCCCTGCTGAAATATGCGACGGCCCAACCACTGACACTGATCGAAGACAAGGGCCGCCCACACTATATCTTCTTTGCCCCCGAAGGTATCGCCCCCGAATACTGCTTCGACCCGTCTACACTAAAATCAGGACGTAACCGCTATCGCCCCCAGCCAGGCACCCAAAGCACCTTCCACGTCACTACCCGTTCGGGCAAGAAAGTCTATATTACCACCCTGACCCGCCAGCAGGCCATGCACACGTCGCTTCTCGACGGCCGCATCCTCATCACACAAGCAACAGTTCTACCCCATGCTGACGGCTTTACCCTGTTGAGCCTGGGCAAGAACAAGATGGACTATATACTCTATCCTTCGCGCGACGGATGGAAACCACAACATGTCGAAGTGGACAGCGTCAACGTGCCGGCAGAAAGCCGCGCCATAGGCGGACGGAGACTGGCTGTACGTATCCAACAGCCCGAAAAGCCTCAAGTCAATGAATACTTTCTGAAGATCAACTACGTGGCCGACGTAGCCATGGCGTTCATCAATGGTACAATGGTACTCGACCAATTCTATCATGGAGCACCATGGCTCATCGGGCTAAAGCGGTTCAGCCAACCCTTGCAAGCAACCGGAGAAATAAACTTCTACTTCCGCCCCTTGTCGAAGAACGCATCGTTCCTCAACGACTTGCCACCATCGGCCCGACCCGATTTCAGCCAGCAAAACAAATTACTCCACATCGACCGAATAGAAATTATACCAGAATATAAAGTCCGTATCAGATACTAAAAACGAGTAATGCTGCTCCCTGTCTCCAACAGTAAGCAGCATTCTTTTTTTGTAAGAAAATCGTCCCCATATAGCAGAATATATCACGAAAACACTATCTTTGCTGCAATCGAAGTATAAATTATCAACCTTTAAACTTAAAAAGACATGTACACCATACAAGCCAATACAAGCGGCACACGCAGCATCGAAGTGTCGGACGAACACCTCGCCACCATCCAGAAATACGGACTGTTCCAGCATCTGATAGACAGCAACGGCATCGTGGACGAAACGGTGCTCGACAAGCTGAAGCTGAACATCCGTTCACTGATTGCCGCACAAGTAGAAGACAGCAAAGACCTGCTGGACCTCTGCATCGACGTCATCTACCACAACAACATGAAGGCTTTCGGACTCCAGCAACTCATCAGGCTCTACCTGCAATGGCTGCCCGAACATTGTCCAGAAGAAGAGGAAGAAGAATGAACATGAAAACCATTAACACGTGCGGCACGTCGCACTACAACCCGCTCATTCCCGCCATCAAGGCTTTGTGTGAAGCCCCCTCTGGCGAGACGCTGGAGATTGTCATGGACAATGCCTCCGCCTTCAACGACCTGAAGGAATACCTGGCCGAACAGCACATCGGTTTCCGCGAAATCTACGACGGCGAGCAGATGACCGTGCAATTTACAAAATAAGGTCGTATCTTTGTGCCCATGAAAGAATACAGACTGACAGATTGGTTGCCCACGACCAAAAAAGAAGTGGAACTCCGCGGGTGGGACGAACTGGACGTAATTATCTTCAGCGGCGATGCCTATGTGGATCATCCCTCGTTCGGTGCCGCCGTCATCGGACGCATACTGGAGGCGGAAGGGCTGCGTGTGGCCATCGTCCCCCAACCCAACTGGCGCGACGACCTGCGAGACTTCAAGAAGTTGGGTCGTCCGCGCCTGTTCTTCGGCGTATCGGCCGGTTGCATGGACTCCATGGTGAACAAATATACCGCCAACAAACGCCTGCGCAGCGACGATGCCTATACGCCCGACGCGCGCCCCGACATGCGCCCCGAATACCCCTCCATCGTCTATACGCAAATCCTGAAACGGCTCTTCCCTGACGTGCCCGTCTTCTTGGGAGGCATCGAGGCCAGTATGCGACGCCTGACGCACTACGACTATTGGCAAGACCGCGTGCGCCCCAGCATCCTGGTGGATAGCGGAGCCGACCTGCTCATCTATGGCATGGGCGAGAAGCCCATTGTCGAATTGATCCGCCGCTTGATGGAGGGACACCCGCTGGACGACGTTCCCCAGACCGCCTACCTTACCCGCGAAGTCAGCCCAGTGGAGGGCGACATCACCCTCTACTCCCACGAGGAATGCCTGAAGGACAAGAAGAAGGAGGCCGCCAATTTCCGCCACATTGAGGAAGAAAGCAACAAGTATGCCGCCGCGCGCATCCTGCAAAAGGTAGGCAAGCAATTGGTGGTAGTCAATCCGCCCTACCCGCCCCTGACCACCGAGGAGCTCGACCATTCGTTCGACCTGCCCTACACGCGCCTGCCCCATCCCAAATACAAGGGCAAGCGCATCCCCGCCTACGACATGATCAAGCACTCTGTCAACATCCATCGCGGATGCTTCGGCGGATGCGCCTTCTGCACCATCTCCGCCCATCAGGGAAAGTTCATCATGAGCCGTAGCAAGGAAAGCATCCTGCGCGAAGTGAAGGCCGTCATGGAGCTGCCCGACTTCAAGGGCTACTTGAGCGACCTGGGCGGACCCAGCGCCAACATGTACCGCATGCAGGGCACCAACCTCGACCTGTGCAAGAAGTGCAAGCGGCCTTCGTGCATCCATCCCAAGGTGTGTCCCAACCTGAATACCGACCACCGCCCCCTGCTCGACATCTACCACGCCGTCGACGCCCTGCCGGGCATCAAGAAGTCGTTCATCGGCAGCGGTGTGCGCTACGACCTCCTGCTCCATGAGAGCAAGGATCCGAAGGTGAACCAAAGTACCCGCGAATACACCCGCGAACTCATCGCCCGCCACGTCAGCGGACGCCTGAAGGTGGCACCCGAGCACACCAGCGACCGTGTGTTGAACGTCATGCGCAAGCCGCCATTCGCCCAGTTCGAGACGTTCAAAAAGATTTTCGACCGCATCAATCAGGAAGAGGGCCTGCGCCAGCAGCTCATCCCCTACTTCATCTCCAGCCACCCCGGTTGCCACGAGGAAGACATGGCCGAACTGGCCGTCATCACCAAGCGGCTCGATTTCCACCTGGAGCAGGTGCAGGACTTCACGCCCACGCCCATGACCGTCAGCACGGAAGCGTGGTACACAGGCTACCATCCCTACACCCTCGAACCCGTGTTCAGCGCCAAGACGCAACGCGAGAAGCTGGCCCAACGCCAGTTCTTCTTCTGGTACAAGCCCGAAGAGCGTCGCAACATCGTCAACGAGCTGCGCCGCATCGGTCGCTCCGACCTGATCGACAAGCTGTACAGAAGAAAACCAAAGTAAGAAAAACAATATAGAATTGACGAAACGCAAGCACTAACAATGCAAGAGAAGAAAGAGACAATGAGAATCCTTTGTATTGGCACTGTCCAAAATTTCGTGTAAATGGAAACTGGATTCAGTTGCAAGTTTTTTCTTATATAAGCGGTTCCGCAGTAATTATAGAATGTTTACGCTTCTGGAATCCATGATGCCAAGACTGGGAGTTTTCCGTCGCCCCGCCTGTTTGTGAACAAGGGAGCGCAAGGTATCCATTACCTTTTCAAACTTCCATTGACAAAAATAGTAATTGCCAAGGAGCGATGTCAAAGGGAAGCATACGTCACAGGCTGCCGATTCTGTTGATATAAAGAATTGCATTCATTATTCCTCTAAGCGAATATTTACGCTTCCTTGCTTGCGGTTCTAAAATCTTTTTTATAACTTGCCATTGTTTTTCAGCCAATTCGGTTGGATACTGTGTCATAACTTTATTGTTTGGAACCTTTAAAGAAAGAACATTCTTCCAATTGGCCTACTAGTTTTAAATTTTATGGAGACCAAGTAACATTATTATTGGAATAACTCAAAACAGTTTCTTAATGATCTTTTGTAATCTTACAATCCTAAGCAAAGTATCATAAAAAGTTGTAAAATATTAATTAAAAGACAAATAACGATGGATACAATTATAATTGGACAAGGATATAACCTTCAGGAAGAAACTTCAGTTGGGAAAGAGTTAATAGAACAATTTAATTCCAAAAGGTATGACTCATTTACATGCCTTGTCGCCTTCGCTAGTTATAGTGGAGTCTCTGCTCTTACAAGATACATTCAAGAAGGTAAAGAGCGTGGAATGTCTATCAAGGTAATACTCGGCATTGACCAAAAAGGCACGTCTAAGGAAGCCTTAGAGGAAGTGCTTAAGTGGAATGTTGATGCAAGAATTTACCATACAGATTCTATAAATATTTTTCATCCGAAAGTATATCTGTTTGAGAACATAGATATCTTCACATTAATTGTTGGATCAAATAACCTAACTGTTCCCGGATTAGTCCAGAATGTGGAGTGCTCACTCCTGATAAAAGATATTAAAAGTAATCCTGTGCATCGAGATTTCTATGAATATTGGAAAGGAATCTTGGATGGGTCAGAAGACAATCTATATCCTATTACACAAGATCTAATAGATAAATTATATGAGGATAAAGTCATTCCATCAGATAGCGAGAGAGCTGAAAGGTATGATAATGCTAATGATACAACACAAGAGGGCAAGAAAAGAAACATTACATTTAAATCAACAAAAATACAGTCTTTACCAGATGGATTTAGACCTACCCAAAGACATATTAAGGTAAAGATGCAGAAAGTCAAAGGAGAAAGAACTAAAAGCAATAATGATGAATCACTTTACATTGGCAAAGAAATACTTATTGCTGAAATTGGAGGAGGAGATAGATGGCGTCAAGTTAATTTCCCAATATCTATTTTTGAAAATTTCTTTGGTGCACACAAAGGTGACAATAGTTATACAATTGAGTTACAAAACATAAGTAAAGATGGTATTATCGGAGAACTTGAAACTAGGCAAGCTGTAACTGTAAAAAGCCAAAATTATCGTTTTGAGATCAAGTGTGCAGAGACATCCGGTCCATATCCTGGTAAGGATAAAAGGCCAATTGGAATCTATATCAAACTTGATAGTAATCGCTTTTTATATCAGGTGTTACTACATGGTGATATTGCTTATCAAAAAGTTAAAGACTATCTTTATATGGAGTCAGAAAGTAATCCCAGAGAACTTAAACGAGCAATTGTTGATGTGGAAGGTATTCATGCAGTATATCCAGAATTGGTTTTATAATATCACATATGGATTTTAATTTTAGAACATTAAATTATTTGGGAAGTAAACTTCGCCTTCTTGATTTTATTGAGGAGAATATTCGTCGTACTACTCCTGTAAATGGAGGGGTCTGTGATTTATTTGCAGGTTCTGGCTGTGTGTCTTATAAATTATCTAGAACTTTTAATGTTACTTCATGTGATATCCAAGCATACTCAAACATTATCTGTAATGCATTGCTTAATAAGCATAATGTTAATGAAAATGATATAGAAACTTTTGTTTCATCAATTAGAAATAATTCAAGTAAACTGAAAGAAGCATTTCAGCCGTTGATTCTTACAGAACATAATGCTATTAAAAACAAGGATATTAAAACTCTTTCGGAGATATTAGAACATGGCTCAATTGAAGTTTTTAGAATCGAGGCATTAGAATCATCATTATCTAGGTTGCAGGCGAACGTCCTTATGTTCTTAGATCATAATAATTTAATACATAAGCCCTCCATTATCAGTCGTTATTATGGGGGAGTATATTTTTCTTATGAGCAAGCGGTAGATATTGATATTATATGGAATGCCATCCGACAAATAAATGATATAACAAAAAAACATTTATACCTATCGGCCTTACTGAGCACTGCAAGTGATATCGTGAATACTGTTGGAAAACATTTTGCACAACCAATTAAAGCGAAGGACTCAAAAGGAAACATTAAAAGGCTTGTTTATAATAAAGCAATCAAGGATAAAACAATACAAGTACTACCTCTTTTTGAGCAATGGTTGAAAAAATATATTCTTCTGCCCAAAAGTGAATTGAAACATACCTCAATGCAAGGCGATTTTTTGGATTGCCTTAGTACACTTCCTGATAGTGTAAATACAATATATGCAGACCCACCATATACAAGAGACCACTATAGTCGATTCTATCATGTCTTAGAAACAATTGCACTTGACGACGAACCAGAGATATCTACTGTTCAAATACATGGGACTACTCGTGTTAGCAACGGAATCTATCGTAAAGATAGACACCAATCTCCTTTTTGTATCAGAAGTCAGGCTCCCAAAGCATTTTTAGATATGTTCAAGGTGATAGCAGACTCTAAAAGGAATATTTTGCTTTCATATTCTCCATATGATGAAACGAAGAAAACTCATCCGCGAGTTGTAACATTATCGCAACTTGTATCGTGGGCTAGCAAGTATTTTACAAATGTAGAAATAGTATCTGCGGGACATTTTACTCACAATAAACTTAACTCTACTTCACACTTATTGGAGGCTTCAGATGAAGCTGAAGTTTTGATAGTATGTACAAACTAACTATAAAATGATGCATATAAAGAACAATATAAAGTTTTCCTTTAACAGCTCTCTGTCAACAGGCAATCAGGAAAGTCCAAACATTCTTATTCATGGCAATAACATGGATGTAGTTCCTGAATTATATCCAATATTCAGAGAAAAAATTAAATGTATTTATATTGATCCACCATACAATAATGGTGAAAAATATCGATACTATAATGACAACATAAGTGAAGGGAAATGGCTAGATAATATGCGTAATATTCTTTCTCGTCTAAAGCCATTACTTACAAAAAATGGTAGTATCTGGATTTCAATAGATGATACAGAAATGCCATATCTTAGAGTCGAAGCAGATAAGATATTTGGACGTGAAAATTTTGCAGGAACTATCATATGGCAACAACGCAAATCACGCGAAAATAGAGCTGCTTTTTCCGTTAACCATGAATATATTTTGGTATATGCTAAAAATCTAAAACTGTTCAAAAAATCACGTAATTTACTTCCTGTTGATGAGGCTTTCATAAATGATAAATATAAAAATCCAGACAATGATCCTCGTGGTCCTTGGCAATCAGTAACTGCAAATGTACAGGATGGACATGCAGTTCCAAGTCAATTTTATACAGTTGTTTCACCATCTGGGGTTTGTCATAATCCCCCAAAAGGTCGATGCTGGATTTACAATGAAGAACGGATGAAACAAGAAATTGCCTCAGGAAATATCTGGTTCGGCAAGGACGGAAATAGTACACCTAGGATTAAGAAATTTCTTAAGGATGCCAAGTTAGGATTGACACCAGAAACAATTTGGAATGCTGAAATCGTTGGCACTTCAGATAGTGCAAAAAAACAGTTGATGAAATTGTTTGAAAATAGGCAATATGTTTTTGAAACGCCAAAACCAGAAGAACTATTAAAGCGTATAATTGAAATTGCAAGTAATGAAGGAGATTACGTTCTAGATTGTTATTTAGGTTCAGGGTCAACTATTGCAACAGCACATAAACTCAATCGACATTATATTGGAATAGAAGTTGGCAGCCAAATGGCTGAACTTGTCGTGAGTAGGCTGAATATGGTTATTCAAGGTGAGAAAACAGGTATATCAAAATTAGTAAACTGGAAGGGTGGAGGCAATTTTGCTTTTTATGACTTTGAGAATAAACACACTATGCATACCACTGAAATAAATGGTTACTCTCCCGCTATTTCTAAGCAAGAAAAGGTAAAGTATCATCAATTAAATTTATGGGATTTGCTAGAACAATACCCTGACAATATAATTGAAAACAAATATCTTAAAGAAGATTTGTCTATACAATATGGAAGCTGTGGACTTTCTAAAGAAATTACTAAAAAGAAATTGCTAATCAGCCTTGTAAAGGATGACAACGTAAAGGATTTTCTTAATATGTCTGCAAAAGTTTATTACACAGGGAAGAGGTTTCCAACATGCATCACTCTGAATAAGTTATATTACTTTATGCCGTATATTAAACATAAAGGAATTCGCGACCTTTACTTCATCAAGGTCGCACGTATCGGAACACGCAAAGAAGGACAAATAGATAATGCCCCGAATGATATTCGTCTAGTGTTTGAAATTGAGTTTATAAAACAATTATTTGAAGATTATAAATTAGTGAATTTAGAAATCTGGCATACTTTCACAGATACAACGATGGATAAAGTTGTATGTTTAGAGTAATTTAAATCGAGTCTGCTAAATAAGTGCGCCCCAACAACTCGATAATCATCCGATGCGTTCCTCTTGTAACTCTCCAAAAACGCATCGGGATTCTTATTCCATAGGCCATCAAAATAAGAGCACGAAGAAGTTCTCTAAGGAACTTTATCACATTCTTTACGAGAACCACGGCACACTCATACACGTTGAAATCAGAACTCAGAAACCACCTCAACCCTTTCCTGCACCTGCAATCCCTTTACACCTCTGACGGCTATCTGTCCTTTGCGTGAAGGCAGTTGCAAGCCTTCGAGCGTGACGTCCTCCACATCGTCCAGCACGAAGGCGGGGCGATAGTCGTCGGCGGCCAGTTGTAATTTTACGTTTCTGAACGTGATTCCCTTGACGTGGCGCACGTAGAAGCCCCACGAAGGCAGCTCGCCGAACATCGAAAATTCAGGATACTCTTCCACGGCCTCGGGCACGGCATCGAGCCGCCACAGGGGCACGTAGGCCATCCCCTTCGTTGCCCTGCCCGGATAGCGTATCTCCACATCCTCTATCACCACATTCTCCACCTGCGAGCCAGGGATGCCCGTGACGGACGAAGGTATCGGATTGTGGAAGAAAGTCACCGCCGGTCCCCGAAGGTCATAATCCTCATCCGGCCGTCCGAAAAGTACCTCCACCTTCATCTGGCCGATGTAAATGTTGCGCAGGTAACCGGGTTTCTCGCCCGCCCTATGCCCGAGGCGGATGAAGAGCGGATTGCCCGTATTCCTTGCCTGTACACGTGTCACCCGCACGTTTTCCAACCCGCCGCCATCCACCGTCTCGATGGCAATGGCCGAGCGGAAGGTGTCATACACCTCGATGTTGTCGATGGTCACGTTGCGGAAACCTCCGTGCGAAGCCGACAATGCCACGACACACGACACAAGCATCAAGCAAACCGTCGTCCGCCAACCTTTCCACTCATTCCTTTCCATACGCAAAACCTAATACTTAATTCTTCATCTCCCAGCTCTCGCCCGCCTTCAAACTGATGCGCTTCTTCTGTCCGTTGAAGCAGAGCTGTGTCTTGCCGTCGGCGCGGGCGGTGATGCGCAGGTCAGTCACGCGGCCGTCCTTCCACGTCATGTCCACCACGAAGCCACCGCGGGCGCAGATACCCTCCACGCGGCCGTCCTTCCACGCCTCAGGCAGGGCGGGCAACAAGCTGATGGAGCTCTCGGTGGATTGCATCAGCATCTCGATGACGCCGGCACAACCGCCAAAGTTTCCGTCGATCTGGAAAGGCGAATGAGCGTCCAGCAGATTGGGATACGTACCGCCTCCGCGTCGGGCGTCCTCCCCTTTGTAGCCGTCGGGGCTCACCAGGCGGAGCAGGCGGCGATAGATGTGGTAGGCGTTCTTGCCGTCGTGCAGGCGGGCATAGAGGTTGACACGCCAACCCGTGCTCCATCCCGTCGTGTTGTCACCCTTGATTTCCAGCGTGCGGGCGCATGCCTTGGCCAGGTCGGGCGTAGCCGCTACGGAGAGGTGATGACCCGGATAGAGGCCGAACAGATGCGACTGATGGCGGTGTTGCGGATCCTGATCCTTCCAGTCGTGATACCACTCCTGCAGGTTGCCGTCGGCTCCCACGCGGTAGGGCAAAAGGCGGGTCAGCGTCCGCTCCACCTGCTTCTGGAAGTCCTTGTCGGTCTTCAGCGCGGCGGCGGCCTTGGCGGCGTCCATCAGGCATTCGCGCGTCATGGCCAGGTCGGACGTACAGCCGTAGGAGGTGGCGCCCACATAGCCGTCGGGCGTCACGAACTTGTTCTCGGGCGAAGTGCCGGGCGAGGTTATCAGCTTGCCGTCCTTCTCCACGAGCCAGTCGAGGCAGAACTCCGCCGCCCCCTTCAGGACGGGGTAATATTGCTTGAGGAACTCCTTGTCGCGCGTGAACTGGTAGCGCTCCCAGATGTGGGTAGAGAGCCATGCGCCGCCCATCGTCCAGCAAGCCCACGAGGGGTCGCCCACGTTCAGGCCCACGGGGCAGGTCATGGCCCAGATGTCCGTGTTCTGCCCCAGACACCAGCCCTTGTCCACGCCGTAGTAAGCCTTGGCCGTCTCTGCGCCCGTACGGCTCAGGTTGGCGATGAAGTCCATCAGCGGGCGGTGCATTTCGCTCAGGTTGGCCGTCTCCGCCGCCCAATAGTTTTCCTCCAGGTTGATGTTCGTGGTGTAGTTGCAGCTCCAGGGCGGCAGGATGCGTTCGTTCCACAGGCCCTGCAGGTTGGCGGGCACGCCCGGCGTGCGCGAGCTCGAGATGAGCAGGTAGCGTCCGAACTGGAAGTAGAGCGCTTCGAGCGCAGGGTTTGCCTGCTGCTTGTCGGTGTAGAGCTTCAGCTGCTCGTCGGTGGGCAGGGCCGCTATTTCGGGTGCCGTCTGTCCCAGGTCCAGCTTCACGCGGTCGAAGTAGTACTTGTAGTCGGCCACGTGCGCCGCCCTCAGCTCGTCGTAGGTCTTGGCCGCCGCGCGCTCCATGCGTCGCTCCACCAATCCGCGGTAGTCGCGTCCCTCGCGGGCAGGATCCTTGTCGAAGCCGTTGAAGCTTGTCACGTTGGCCACCAGCACCAGCGCCTCGCGTGCGCCCTCAATCTTCAGTTCACCCGAGGGGAAACTCTTCACGCTGCCTCCCTGCGTCAGCACCCTGACCAGCGTGCGGAAACGTGTCCCCCGTTCGGGGTCGTACAGATGTTTCTCCTTGACGCCTTTGTAATAAGACGGATAGGAATGATAGGCCGTATAGCCTTCGACGGCCATCTCGTTGCCAGCGGCCGACGTGGCATGAGGCAGTTGCGAGCTGAACGAGAGCAGAGCCCTGATACCCTTCTCACCTGCCGAGGTCAGGCGCAACACAATCACCGAGTCGGGCGCCGAGGCAAAGTAGTCGCACGCCTGCGCCTTGCCTCCACGGAGGTACTGCGTCCGTGCGGTGGCGTTGCCGATGTCCAGCGAACGGCGGTAGGCGGTTATCTCGGCCAGCTCGTCCAGGTAGGTGACGGTCAGTTGCCCCAAGGGCTGGTAGTTCTCGCTATAGTGTCCCTGCACCTTGCGCTGTTCGCGGTCGGCTCCGCGGTAGTCCTCTTTGTCCAGCAACTCGCGGATGACGGGGATGGACCGATGGGCGTCGGGCGTGGTCACCTTGCGGTCGGGTTCGCCCGTCCAGAGGGTCAGGTCGTTCAGCGAGAGCACATCGCGTTGCGTGCCGCCATAGACGATGGCCCCCATTGTGCCGTTGCCTATCACCAGCGCCTCCTCGAAGTATTCCGCCGGTCGGTTGTAGTGTAACACCAGATTGTCGTTTTGCGCCGATGCCGCGCCTGCATACAGACATCCTCCCATCAGGAGCAGTCCCTGCGCCATTCTTCTCCAAAGTGTATTTTTCATCGTTTGTACAAAGTTTTAAGAATTTGTTTATGTGTTGTCCATGTTCCGCCTGCGGGCACGATGGCCGTGCCTGGAGACGATGTACAAATATAAGCCTAAAACCCGCTATCTGCCATGGAAATACAAACAGAATTATAGAAAATTGTACGGATTGCAAATTTCAGCACGTCAAGCAGCGCACCACCTCCCTGTCCGCAGGGAGCCACGCCACCGTGTCCAGGTTGTCGCGCCCCAGCCAGGCGGAGTTTTCATGCTCCTTCAGTACCAACCGCCCTGCACCCAGCGAGCAGAGGTAGCAGTGCATCACCAGGTGAAAAGTCGGATAGTCGTACTCTACAGTGACCAGAAAATTGTCAATCTGGATATCAACGTCCAGCTCCTCGCGTATCTCGCGCCTCAACGCTTCTTCACGGCTTTCGCCTGGCTCAACCTTTCCGCCAGGGAACTCCCAATAGTCTTTGTACTCGCCATATCCTCGCTGCGTGGCCAGGTATAGCCCTTCGTGGCAAATGACCGCCGCAACCACCTCTATACGTTTCATTGTCTATTTCTCTTTTTTCCTGCGGTAAAAGTAGGGATTATATCGCTAACTTCCTACGAAAACCCATCCTTACGACTGACTTCTTCGAATTCCACCGTGCGGTCCTGCACGGCGCGGGCATACCATTTGGCGGCTCCATCGGGATCCTGCGGCGACTTGGCCGCGTAACGTCTGTACTTCAATGTTCCGATTGTTGACATATTTTTGTTCGATTTAGTTTGTGTTGGTTATTCGTGTTTGTTCTCTCAGTTTGGGAAGCTCCGCCGGGCCGGCATCCGTCGTAGTTTCCCCTTGTCGACAAAGCAAAGATAAGGAGTGTTTTCCGGCCGACAAAATAAAAACAGCCGCTGGGAAGTAAAAATGTGTTAACGAAATAAACGAATTGCGTTAATAAAAACAACTCATTGATTTACAGTTTAGAAAACGGTGTTTTTGCGCGTGAAAAGCATTGTTTTTCTACAGATGGCATGATGTTCTCTTTCGTTTGCGCTCTTTATGAAGTAGCATGAAAAGATTATTTGGTAACTGTAATCTGTAATTCGTAAGAGCTGTTTTGAATCCAGGAAAAAGACAGCTTGCTATTACGAATTACAGATTACAGTAAGTGAATTTCGATTTGAAAGAGTGTGTACAGTATTTTATATTATATATATATATATATAATATAACTGTATAAGTGGCGCACACATTTCGATTTTAGCTAACTGTAATCTGTAATTTGTAATAGACAACATGTCTGTTTTGTACTTACAATTACAGATTACAGTTACAGTAAACTAATTCGAAGAAAACAAAGGCATCAATTCCAGACACACCGATCGAATGAAACTACTTGACAACGAAGACATCAAAAAACAAACATCACCACCAAGGCATTACGCCCAATCAACCATTCAAAATGCAGAATAAAAAAAATCCACTCCATTGATATTGTATTTTTCTATCAAATATATACCTTTGCTGACAGTAGCCGGTGCGGCCAGATCGTAAATTACGATTCCTCACATCGGACTATTGAAAGGGAAAGCCTTACCCCAAAAGTAACCATTAAATCGTTCAAAACATGATGAAACATTACCAATTAAGAATAGGAGACGCCTCGACAAACGGGCAAGTCAAGATTGTAGACAAAGACAGATTGTGCTACATCGTCTATTCGCAAAGCAAAGGAGCAAAAGGCCTACGTACAATATCACAACAACTTCTGGATGAATACGTAGAATATTTCAGACAACACCCGAAGGCTTCTGCCGACGACGCACGAAACGACTTATGCGGACAGACTGATATTGACAAATTCGAATACGGATATACTTCGACACTGACAATAATGGCAAAAATGGTGCTTAATCCCAACGAGATCATCAATGAAGGCAACCCAGATCTGAATATCACAAATCGTGACAACAGCCTATTCCGACGCTACACGACTGCCATCCAATCCAAGCCATTTGTACTCCTGGCAGGCATATCAGGCACAGGCAAGTCGCGCATCGTACGCCAACTGGCTTATGCGACAGGAGGAGAATCTCCTGAGAAGATCCAAAAACCATACAATTATGAGATCATACAGGTACGACCTAACTGGCACGACTCCACAGAATTGTTAGGATATGAAACAAGGATATCGGGAGATATCGAATATAAAACGACCGACTTTCTCCGATTTTTGGCCAAGGCATGGTACTTTGAAGATGTTCCTTTTTTCCTATGTCTGGACGAAATGAACCTGGCACCCGTAGAACAATATTTTGCCGAATATCTAAGCGTACTGGAAACACGCAAACTAAGAAATGGCAGGATCGTATCAGACCCGCTGTTTCCACCTTTAAACAATTTCGGGAAGAATAAGCACAATGCTTGGGTAGGAGATTCCATTTTGAACGATTTGTTCGGCGACATTTGGAAAATAAACGGACAAATCATCGAAAAAGACAAAGGGCGTGAAGCTCAGCTTCGCGAGACGTTCCGCACCAAAGGCATCTGTCTGCCTCCTAACCTGATTGTCATGGGTACGGTCAACATGGACGAAACTACCTTCAGCTTCTCGCGCAAAGTGCTGGATCGCGCCATGACCTTCGAAATGAACGATGCCAACCTGGAGGGCGGACTCACAGCCGCAGAGAACAGACTGCCTGCTATCGAGGCTTCTGCCGTCCTACCTTATGCCGTAGAAGCAATGGATGTGTACGAAAAAAGCCCAAAGCTCTGTGATACAGTTATCAAATATCTGAGTCAAATCAACGAAACGTTAAAAGGAAGCCCGTTCAGAATAGCCTATCGCACACGAAACGAAGCCATCTTATACGTACTGGCCAACATGCAGTACGCCGAAAACGATGAATGCCGTCTGCTGATACAAGCGCTGGACGAAGTGACCAACATGAAAATACTGAGTCGTATCGAGGGAGACAAAAACAAACTGATGAACTGGGAACAAACAGGATGCCTGCTGGACGACCTCGCCACAAAAATCCAAGAACAGTTCAGCGAAATATGCAGGACTTGCTATCCGAAAAAAGAAAACAAAATCGCAGATGAAGATATACGAGAGATATCGATTTCCCTGCTAAAACTGAAAGAGATGAAACGGAAGTTGGACAACACATATTATTGCTCTTTCTGGAGTTAACGCAGCATGGAAGCATTGCTAAAACTGGAACATACCGATTTCGAGCTGTTGGTTTCCTGCAATTCGTATGAACGGATTTTCAGGAAAGCAGCCTCCTGCATGCGGGTAACTCCCGATTCGGAAGCCTTGAAATCTTATTACACATGGAGCGAAGACAGCGCAGTGCTGACCTACAAAGGAAAGCAGATAGAACAAGGCTCGTATGCACCTTCCGCATTCTTTGAAAACACAGACTACCAATACTGGATACGATTCAAGACAAAAGTTAAGAACGCCTACATCGACACTCATTTGCGTAGCGTGAGCGAAGGATTCAGCTTCAACGAAGACGCTCAAGTGTTGTACGGACACATCAATTATGCCAACGACATCGGACGAGCAGACTTAAAAATCGTTTACAAATCGCCAGAAAAAGGAAGAATAATCTTTATCTTCAGCTACGATGTATTGTCCACAAAGCTGGACTATCACAGCGACCTGAAACACATCGTCCACGACATCGAAGAAGAATACCGAATGCTTTCTATCGATTTCCTCCGCCGTACCCATCATGCTTTCAAAGAAAAACCACAGGGAGGCACGCCCGATATCATCTGGTGGAATGTATTCAAAGATATCAACGAAGAGTTCATCCATGCAGTGAAAGTGGTCATAGACCGCCCACACCATAGGATGAAGCACAGGGAAACTTATTGCCGGGCAGACAAACTAAAACACCTCACCCCAAAACTGGAGACAGAACTGGCTGAACATCGAACAGAACACCAACGACTGTATCGGACAGAAGTCCCCCATATGAACAACGACACGTATGAAAATCGTTTCCTGAAATATGCCGTCAAATCCGTAACCCAGAAATTCGTAGAACTAAAACATAGAATTCTGGAGAATTACCCCATGGATTCGAATGTGAAATTCTGCGACAAAATAACTCAGGTAGAAGAAGAGTTGAAACGACTGGTGCACCACCCTTTTTTCCGCACAGTAGGCCACTTCAAAGGGCTGGAGCAAGAGTCATTAACCCTGAAACAAGGAACAGGATACACACAAATCTATCGCATCTGGTTGTTGCTGACATGCAGCTATGACCTGGAAGAAGGTATTCGAAGTCTGGAACTGAAAGACATTGCCACCCTGTATGAAATCTGGTGTTTTATACAGATAAAAAACTTAGTCAAGTCGATATTAAAGGAAAAGAATTTACAGGTAAACAATCAAAGCCGAATAGAACTGAACAAACACTTTACTTATGCATTGCCCCAAGGACAAAAATCCAAAATTATCTTTTCCAGAATGACTTCAGACGGCGATTCTGTCGAACTAGCCGAAGTTATTTACAACCCTAAAGAAAGCAAAACAGACAACAACAACGAGACATCCATTGATCATACCTATTCCTTTACCGTGCCTCAGAAACCCGACATCGTCCTCCAACTGACCAGGCACGACATCGAAACTGGCTTCAAACTCACCTATTTATTCGACGCCAAATATAGAATAGGGCAATCCGATACAAACGGACCTGACATACCTCCCAATGATGCCATCAATCAAATGCATCGTTATAGAGATGCACTCTATTATGACCCGAAACAAGAAGGACTTCCCATTAAAAAAGAAGTATTGGGAGGATATATACTATTCCCAGGCAATGGCACAGACGAAGAAGTGGCCAAAACTGAATTCTATCGCTCCATCGAAAAAGTAAACATCGGCGCTTTTCCGCTACGCCCAAACAATGAAAAAAGCAGCTCTTTACTAAAAGATTTTTTACATTCACTGATTTGGAAACAACCCACTATACAAATTTTGCAAGATGTAAAAGCCCAGAAAGGGACTAATCTGACACTAGAGAAAAGTGGAACCATTCTGGCCGTTACCATTTTCGAAAATGGACAAAGAGAATATTTCCAGAAATTCATCGACAGAGAAAAAGAGATAGAATATTATTTTGGAAAAATTACTGTTTCCAACAAACTTTCACAACTGAATTTCCAGAAATACGACTACTTTGTACCTGTCATCCGAGGACAAATACGAGACATCTATCAAATCGCATTCAGCTCTATCCGATATCGCAAAGATTTACCACACATACATAACAAAACCATTGCCGAAGACGATGTACGTGTTGTTATGAAACTGGTTAAACCCTCTTATCTGGTAGGAAATAAAAAATTCATCAGTCTACAAAGTTCTTTGTTTCCTCCCCGCCGTTGGGGATTCAAAGAGTTTGTATCGGTTCGAGAACTATTAAACTACACTATACAACAATCATAAAACATTATCTACCCTATGAATACCTCCGAACAACCCTCATCCCCCACCCGCCACTCGTGCGTGGATTGCGGCACACAGAACTGTAAGTACCAGAACCGCACGTATCCCGAATTCTGCCCCACCACCCACCTGAAGGAGGAAGACCTGCAATGGGCGCTGGAGCGCTACGACGAGCCGCGCAACCACGACATCATGGTGGCCAGCGCCGAAGTGGAATACGAAGGCTACTGCCAATGGACGCGCGTACAGGAAATCATGGAGTTTGCCCGAAAGATAGGGGCACACAAGATAGGCATCGCCCACTGCATCGGCCTCATCCGCGAGGCACGCATCTTTGCCCGCATCCTGCAAGCCAACGGCTTCGAACCACTGGCGGTGATCTGCAAGGTGGCGGGCAAGGCGAAATCGTCCATCGGCATCCCGCAGGCGTGCGAATCCATCGGGGCGGCCATGTGCAACCCCATCCTGCAGGCGCGCCTGCTGAACGAGGCGCGGACGGACCTGAACGTGGTCATCGGCCTCTGCGTGGGGCACGACAGCCTGTTCTACAAGTACTCCGAGGCCTACGCCACCACCCTTGTCACCAAGGATCGCGTGACGGGCAACAACCCCGCCGCCGCGCTCTACACGGCGGAGTCGTACTATCGGAAGAAATTCGGCTTGGAGCGGTAGTACCACACGCCCACGACATCGGCCAGCGCCCAACCGATGGGGACGGACCACCAGATGCCCGTATAGCCCACCTGGGGCAACGAAGCCAGCAGATAGGCCAGCAACACGCGCGTGCCCAGCGACACCACCGTGAGCACCACCGACATGGAGGGAAGGGCCACGGCGCGATAGAAGCCGTAGAGCAGGAAGAGGTAGCCGATGCCCACGTAGAAGCTGCCTTCGATGCGCAGATACTCCACGCCGATGGCGATAATCTCTGCCTCGGACGGAGAGACGAAAAGCGACATCAGCCAGGGGGCGCCCACAAAGACGAGAGCGGAGACAAGCAGGGCGAAGACAGTGGTGAGCCACACGGCACTGCGGATGCCGCGACGGATGCGGTCGGTGCGGCCGGCTCCGAAGTTCTGGGCGATGAAGGTGGAGAAGGCGTTGCCGAAGTCCTGCACGGGCATGTAGGCAAAGGAGTCGATCTTCACCGCCGCGGCAAAGGCGGCCATGACGGCCGTACCGAAGCTGTTGACCAAGCCCTGCACCAAGAGGATGCCGAAGTTCATGACCGACTGCTGGACGCACGTTAGCAACGAATAGGAGGACAGGCGGCGGATGGACGGAAAGTCGACCACCCGATCGGCCTTGCGCAGGCGCAGGGCGGGAAAACGGCGGCGGGTATAAAGATAAAGCCCCAGGGCGGCCACCGTCTGAGCCACTACCGTAGCGAGGGCCGCTCCCTCGACACCCATGTGCAACCCCAGCATGAAGAGGAGGTCGAGCCCGATGTTGAGCACCACGGACACGAGCAGGAAGCAGAGGGGCACCACGGAATTGCCCACCGCACGGAGCAGGAAGGCGTAGAAATTGTAGACGCACACAGGCACCATGCCCAAGAAGACGATGAAGAGGTAGCTGCGCGCCAGTGGCTCTACCTCGGGCGGCGTGTGGAGCAGGCGGATGACGGGCGTCAGCCAAAGGAGCGAAGCCACGTTGAGCACCAGCGTGACGCCGCCCACGATGAGCATGGACGAGAAGATGCTGCGCCGCAAGCCGTCGAACTCACGCGCACCATACTGCATGGAGAACACGGCACTGCACCCCATGCAGAGGCCGATGAAGATGGACGTAACAAACACGATGAGGGCATACGACGAACCCACGGCGGCCAGGGCATCGGCGCCAAGGACACGCCCCACGATGAGCGTATCGGCCACGTTGTAGCACTGCTGCAACAGGTTGCCCAGCATCAGCGGAAAGGCAAAGCGGAGCATCGTGCCCGTAATGCTGCCCTCCGTCAGATTTCCCTTGTACAAGTCGGCCATGGTTTCGCTTCTTGAAATGACGCCCAAAATTAAGGCACGCACGTCAGATATACAACGGTTGGACGAAGAGTTTTAGGGATACAAAGGGGTGAAAAGATAGATTTCTGCATATTTATTTGGTATATATTCATAAAAGTAATACCTTTGCGGCCGCAAAACCAAGAAAAAGACTCATGAACCAGACGTTACACATATCGAACAGGACCTGTCGGAAAGTCCGCCTGCACAAAGGTACGGACAGCCAGCAGACGGTACACGTCCACTGGTTCAGCGGGTTCATCTAAGTTTCCCTCCTCCCCTATTTTTTTTGACCTCTATCTATCTGGCAGGCACGCATGACGTCTGCCCGCCCCGTTCATTGTGTTCAACCTCAAAAAAAGAGAAAGAGAGAATCGTTATGTTCAGCATTATATGTACCATGCTGGCCGGTATCGTCATCGGCCGCTTCCTGCACGACGGGAAGTTTCTGAAAAATATCGAGAAGAGCACTTCGCTCACCATCGCTGCCCTGCTGTTCGTGCTGGGCCTGTCCATCGGCTCCAACCGCCTCATCGTGGAAAATCTGGGGCGCGTAGGATGGCAGGCAGCCATACTGGCCGTGCTGAGCTTGTCAGGTAGCATCGTAGCCGCACGCATCGTTTTCCAACTGTTTTTTGAGAAAGGAGAAGAGAAATGAAGAACAATCTGATTGTACTCGCCATCTTCGGCATCGGCTGCCTGGCCGGCGCCGGCTTCCAACCGGAGGCAGACATGCACAACTGGTCGCTCTGCATCCTCTATGCCCTGATGCTGCAGGTGGGCATCGGCATCGGAAGCAACCGAGGCCTGCAACAGGAACTGAAGAAGCTAAGCCCCAAGATGCTGCTGGTGCCGGCAGCCACCATCATAGGCACCCTGGCCTTCTCGGCCGCGGCAAGCCTGCTGCTGAGCCAGTGGAGCGTGTTCGACTGCATGGCCGTGGGCAGCGGATTTGCCTACTACTCGCTGTCGTCCATCCTCATCACGCAGTTCAAGGAGCCTTCCATCGGCCTCCAGCTGGCCACGGAGCTGGGCACCATCGCCCTGCTGAGCAACATCATCCGCGAAATGATGTCGCTGGTGGGTGCGCCCCTCATCCGCAAATACTTCGGACAGCTGGCTCCCATCTCGGCCGCGGGCGTCAACTCGATGGACGTGCTGCTGCCCTCCATCACACGCTGCTCGGGCAAGGAGGTGATGCCTATTGCCATCTTCCACGGTATCCTCATCGACCTGAGCGTGCCCTTCTTCGTGAACCTGTTCTGCAACCAGTAGGAGACGGAAACAGAAATTCCACCACTTATTCTTCCACCGCCATCGCCACCATTTCCTGCAGGGTGGCAACGGCTTCTTCGACCGTAGGCACGTCCTTGACCAGCATGCTGCGTTTGCCATTCTGCTCGCGCAGGTCGCAACGGCGGGTGTATTTCATCATATAGGCGATGACCTTGCCGAAGGCCTGGCTCTGATAGTAGGGGCTGTCGGGGTTGGACACAAAGAAGAGGGTCATGCGGCCACCCTTGAGGAACACCTTCTCGGCTCCCAGTCGGGCGGCCAGACGACGCAAGGGCACGATGCGCAGCAGCTCTTCCGTCTCGGGCGGCACAGGGCCGAAACGGTCTTCGAGGCGGGCGCGGAAGGCATCGACGTCCTTGTCGAGCACCAGCGAATCGAGCTCGCGATAGAGGAGCATGCGCTCGCTGCTGCCCGTGACGTAGGTGGCGGGCAAGAGGAGTTCGAGGTCGCTCTCCACCTGACATTCGTCCACAAACTGCTCGCCGCTGATCTGCCCGCTGCCGTCGGCCGCCTGCTGCTCTTCGGCCACGAGGTCGGCAAACTCGTCGTTCTTCAGCTCGCGCACGGCTTCGGTGAGAATCTTCTGATAGGTCTCGTAACCCAGGTCGGCGATGAAACCGCTCTGCTCGGCGCCCAGCATGTTGCCCGCCCCGCGGATGTCGAGGTCCTGCATGGCGATGTGGATGCCGCTGCCCAGGTCGGAGAAGTTCTCAATGGCTTGCAGGCGCCGCTTGGCTTCGGGCGTCAGGCTTGACAGCGGGGGTGCCAACAGGTAGCAGAAGGCTTTCTTGTTGCTGCGTCCCACACGCCCGCGCATCTGGTGCAGGTCGCTCAAGCCGAAGTTCTGCGCCTGGTTGATGATGATAGTGTTGGCGTTGGGGATGTCGATGCCGCTCTCGATGATGGTGGTGGCGATGAGCACGTCGTAGTCGTAATTCACGAAGTCGAAGATAATCTTCTCCAGTTCGGCCGGCTCCATCTGGCCGTGACCAATGCACACGCGGCAGTCGGGAATGTTGCGCTCGATCATGGCCTTCAGCTCGGGCAGGTTGGAGATGCGGTTATTCACGAAGAACACCTGCCCGTTGCGGCTCATCTCGAAGTTGATGGCGTCGATGATGACTTCCTCGTTGAAGGTATGCACCTCTGTCTGAACGGGGTAACGGTTGGGCGGCGGCGTCTGGATGACGCTGAGGTCACGCGCACCCATCAGCGAGAATTGCAGGGTACGGGGGATGGGCGTGGCAGTCATGGTGAGCGTATCGACGTTCACCTTGAGCTGGCGAAGTTTCTCCTTGACGCTAACGCCGAACTTCTGCTCCTCGTCGATAATAAGCAGGCCCAGGTCCTTGAACTTGACGTCCTTGCCCAGGATGCGGTGGGTACCGATGAGGATGTTCACCTCGCCTGCGGCCAATCCCTTGATGACGGCCTTCGCCTGGGCGGCGGTGCGGGCGCGGCTCAGGTACTCCACGCGGCAGGGCAGGTCTTTCAGGCGCTCCTTGAACGTCTGGAAGTGCTGATAAGCCAAGACGGTGGTGGGCACCAGGACGGCCACCTGCTTGTTGTCGCACGCGGCCTTGAAGGCGGCGCGCACGGCCACCTCGGTCTTTCCGAAGCCCACGTCGCCGCATACCAGACGATCCATCGGGCGGGCGCTCTCCATGTCGGCCTTCACGTCGGCCGTGGCCTTGCTCTGGTCGGGCGTGTCTTCGTAGAGGAACGAGGCTTCGAGCTCGCGTTGCAGGAAGCTGTCGGGGCTGAACTGATAGCCCTTCTCCTCGCGGCGTTGCGAGTAAAGCTTGATGAGGTCGCGGGCAATATCCTTGATTTTCTTCTTCGTACGGTCCTTCAACTTCTCCCACGCACCCGTGCCCAGCTTGTTGAGGCGGGGCGCTTCACCCTCCTTGCCCTTGTACTTGGACACCTTGTGGAGGGAGTGGATGGAGACGAACACCACGTCGTCATTCTGATAGACGAGCTTGATGACCTCTTGCGTGGTGTTGCCGTTGGGGATGCGCACCAAGCCGGCAAAGCGACCTACGCCGTGGTCGGTGTGCACCACATAGTCGCCCGGCTGGAACTGGTTGAGCTCCTTCAGCGAGAGGGCCACCTTGCCGCTACGGGCCTTGTCGCTCTTGAGGTTGTACTTGTGGAAGCGGTCGAACAGCTGGTGGTCGGTGAAGACGCACAGGCGCAACTGGTTGTCGGCAAAGCCCTCGTGCAAGGTCTTCTCCACCGCCGTGAAGGTGATCTTCTCGCCCCCACGCTCCTCGAAGATGGCGCGGATGCGGTCGGTTTGCTTGGTGCTGTCGCTACAGATATAGATGGTATAGCCGTCGGCCAGATAGCGGGCAAAGCTGTCGGCCACGAGGTCGAAGTTCTTGTGAAAGATGGGTTGCGCCGACGTGTCGAACTGAAGCGAAGCGTCGGGCGTGCCTGTGGGCTTGGTGCCGAACTCCAGGCGGCGGAAGTCGAGGGCACGGACGGTAAACTCGCCGCCGTCGATGAGCTTGCCCTCCAAACGGATGTCACCGTTCTCTTCCGCCTCGCGGGCGGCGATGGCTTGGGGCGTCAGGGCCTCGTCGTGCACCTGCTGGATGCGTTCGCGCAGCCACAGGAAGTCGCGCATGGACAGGATGGTGTCGGCGGGCAGGAAGTCGAGGAACGACACCATGCCGCCCGTGCCGCCTGCCGAGAGGTCATTGCTGAGGTCGGGCACGATGACCACGCTCTCCTTCTTCTCCTTGGACAGCTGCGTCTCCACCTCGAAGGTGCGCAGGCTCTCCACCTCGTCGCCGAAGAAGTCGATGCGGAAGGGGTATTCGCTGGAGAAGGAAAATACGTCGATGATGCTGCCTCGCACGGCATACTGGCCGGGTTCATAGACATAGTCGGTACGCTCGAAGCCATAGCTGTGGAGCACCTCGGTGACGAACGTCATGTCCACCTGCTCGCCGGCATGGAGGGTAAGTGTCTTCTCCTGAAGTTCACCCTGCGACACCACCTTCTCGGCCAGCGCGTCGGGAAAGGTGACGATGCACAAGCCGCGGCTGTCCTTCTGCAGGCGGCTGAGCACCTCGGTGCGGAGGATTTCGTTGGCGGCATCCTTCTGGCCGTACTTGATGGCGCGGCGGAAGGACGAGGGGAAGAAGAGTACCTGCCCATCGCCCAGCACCTGCACCAAGTCGTGGTAGAAGTAACCCGCCTCCTCACCGTCGCCCAGCACAAAGACAAACGGGCGACCTGCCCGCCCCACCAGCACCGAGGCCAGCAAGGAAGCCGACGAGCCGTGAAGCCCGCCCACGAAGAGGTGTTTCAGCTGGTCGTCGGCCAGCAGGCGCAAGGCCGCCTCGATCTGCGGATGGGCGGCGTATCGTTGTTGCAGTTCGGTAATCGTAAAGCTCATGTGCGTGAAAATTATCCGTGCAAAATTACGAAGAAAATGGATAAGAATATATCCGCCGCAAAGAAAAGCACTGTTTTCCTACTGAAAAAACAATGGAAAACACTACATTTGTGGCACATTTACAATCCATAGAAGATATGTATACATCAGACAGCATCGTCATCATCCCGACCTACAACGAGCGGGAGAATATCGAGAACATCATACGGGCCGTCTTTGCCCTGGAGCATGGTTTCCACATCCTGGTCATCGAAGACGGGTCGCCCGACGGTACGGCCGAGATTGTCCGCCGCCTGCAACGCGAAGAGTTCGCCGACCGCCTGTTCATGGTGGAGCGTCGCGGCAAGCTGGGCTTGGGCACCGCCTACATCGCAGGCTTCCGCTGGGCGCTGGAGCACGACTACGAATACATCTTTGAGATGGACGCCGACTTCAGCCACAACCCCAAGGACCTGCCCCGCCTCTACAAGGCCTGTGCCGAAGAGGGAGCCGACGTGTCCATCGGCTCGCGCTATGTGAGCGGCGTGAACGTAGTGAACTGGCCCATGGGGCGCGTGCTGATGTCCTACTTCGCCTCGAAATACGTGCGCATCATTACGGGCCTGCCTATCCACGACACCACGGCGGGCTTCGTGTGCTACCGCCGCCGCGTGCTGCAAACCATCAACCTCGACTCCATCCGCTTCAAGGGCTATGCCTTCCAGATTGAGATGAAGTTCACCGCTTACAAGTGCGGCGCACAAGTGAAGGAAGTGCCCGTCATCTTCATCAACCGCGAGCTGGGCACCTCGAAAATGAACTCCAGCATCTTCGGCGAAGCCGTCTTCGGAGTCATTCGCCTGAAGTGGGACAGCTGGTTCAAGAAGTATCCTAAAATTAACGGTTAAACAGACATGAAACGTACCCTCATCCACAACGCCCTCATTGTCAACGAGGGACAGACCATACAAGGCTCCGTGGTCATCACCGACCAGGGCCGCATCGCCGAGGTACTGACCCACGGCAAACCCCTCTCCGCCCCTTGCGACGAAACCATCGACGCTACCGGCTGCTACCTGCTGCCGGGTGCCATCGACGACCACGTGCACTTCCGCGACCCGGGCCTGACGCACAAGGCCGACATCCTCAGCGAAAGCCGGGCGGCGGCCGCAGGAGGCGTGACCAGCATCATGGACATGCCCAACACCCTGCCGCAAACCACTACCCTCGAAGCCCTCGACGCCAAGTTCAACCTGCTGGACGAACGCTGCATCGTGAATCACTCCGCCTACTTCGGCGCCACGAACAACAACTACGGCAACTTTGCCCGCCTAGACCGTTCGCGCGTGTGCGGCATCAAGCTCTTCATGGGTTCGAGTACGGGCAACATGCTGGTAGACCGCATGGAAAGCCTGCGCGCCATCTTCGGCAGCACCGACCTGCTCATCGCCGTCCATTGCGAGGACCCTGCCATCATCCGAAAAAACACAGAGAAATATAAGGCACAATATGCCGACGAAGACGACGTGCCCGTCAGCAAGCACCCCAACATCCGCTCCTCGGCCGCCTGCTACGCCTCGTCGAGCCTGGCCGTGAAGCTGGCGCGCGAAACGGGTGCCCGCCTGCATGTGCTCCACCTCTCCACCGCCCGCGAACTGAGCCTACTCGAAGCAGGTCCCCTTAGCGGCAAGAAGATTACGGGCGAGGCTTGTGTGGCCCATCTGTTGTTCAGCCAAACTGACTACCGCACGCTGGGCACCCTCATCAAATGCAACCCCGCGGTGAAGACCAAGGCCGACCGCGACGCCCTGCGCCGTGCCGTCAACGACGACGTGATAGACGTCATCGCCACCGACCATGCTCCCCACCTCATTACTGAGAAGAAGGGCGGCGCGCTGAAAGCCGTGTCAGGCATGCCGATGGTGCAGTTCTCGCTCGTGAGCATGCTCCAGCTGGTAAATGAAGGCATCTTTACGATAGAGAAGGTTGTGGAGAAGATGTGCCACGCCCCTGCCCAGCTTTATGGTATCTGCGAACGCGGCTTCATCCGCGAAGGCTGGAAGGCCGACCTCGTGCTGGTGCGCCCCGACACCCCCTGGACGCTGGAGAAGAGCCTCATCCAAAGCAAGTGCGGCTGGAGTCCGCTGGAGGGACACACCTTCGACTGGCACGTGGAGCGCACCTTCGTCAACGGACATACCGTTTACGACGGCCGCGAAGTCGACGAAAGCTATCGGGGCGAGGCACTGCGCTTCGACCGCTAAGTTCCTATTCACACCCTGCGGATGCAACCTTATTGACAAGGCTGCATTCGCAAACTAAAAAACAATCCGAAGGCTCTCAGAAGGCTGAGACCTCTTTATCTGCCTTGACATTGCTCCGAAATTCGGAAGGTGTTACCCCCAAATGCTTCTTGACATATTGGGCAAAAAACGAAACGTTGGAAAATTCGAAATCGGCCGCAATCTCCTTGATGCTTTTGCTGGAATGCTTCAATACACGAATAATATGCTCTATGGCATTCTCGTGAATCAACGTCAAGGCATTCTTTCCGCTGATGCGTTTAATGATACGCGACAAGTATTTGGGCGAATAACAAAACAAATCGGCATAATATTCTAAGGTCCGATGTCTGCCACTATCCGCCGCCATTGTTTCCATAAAACGCTTGAAAATAAAGTCCGGACGATTGACCAAAGTACGCATATCTTCATTGGAAACAACTGTCTGCTGACTGATAGCCGCAACTAATTCCACAAAAAAGGCGGAGGACAAATACAACAATATTTCTTTCTGATAAGGGTCTTCACACAATGCCAGTTTGCGTTCAATCAATCCCAAATATTGATTGAACAGCTCTTTGTTTTCTTCATCAAAGTGCTTGACAGGATTTCGATGTAGATAGTGGAATGATTTCCAAGTATATTTTTCAGTCTGAGTCAGCCGTTGTATAAACCGATTCGACAAGCCAATGATTTTCACCTTATAAGAAGGAGAAGCCAGCACCTCACCAATCAGCATATTCGGCAGACTCACCAACAGATCATCAGCCTTCAAATGACAAGTCTGATTGTTCAATTCCAACTTTACCTCGCCTTCCATGCAATAAATCATCAGAAGGACTTCCATCTTGATTGTTTTACCTCCAGCCAGAATGTTCTCCAAGCGGTCGGTCACGAACAGATAGTCATCCAAACAACAGTTCTGTCCGCCGTATCGCTTCAGCGTTTCGATACCAATATGTTCAATAATCTTTTCCATTTTTATTTTTTCTGCAAAGATGGAGATTTATGCGACATTATCAATATTCAATTTTCCCCTTAACACATTCAATTTACCACGTTTAATAATTATTTTATCAAGCAAGGAGAAAATACAACATTTCTCCAAGAAAATTCATAGCAACCATTCTGGAACAAGGCACTACTTTTGCGCAAATTTTTAAAACGAACTAATATGACAATAAAAAACATTCAAAACCACATGCGATGGTTTGCTTTTACTGGATGTTTGGTCGGACTCACAGCCTGCCAGTCGGAAAAGCAAGAACAAGCCCAACAAAACTATGCCATCGCTACCATTCATGCCGATGCCAACAAAGAGATAACCACTTCCTATTCTGCCTCCATCGAAGGAATGCAGGACATCAATATCTACCCGCAAGTCTCCGGCTATCTCGAGAAACTCAACGTATCCGAAGGAGAGATTGTACGCAAAGGGCAAATTTTGTTCGTCATCGACCAAGTGCCCTATAAGGCAGCTTTGCAAACAGCCATTGCCAACGTAGAAGTAGCCAAAGCCAGTCTTGCCACTGCAGAACTCACCTACAAAAGCACTCAGAAACTACACGAACAGAAAGTAGTATCTGACTTCAACCTGCAAACCACTAAAAACGAATATCTGACAGCCAAAGCCCAACTAGCCCAAGCCGAAGCTCAGGAAGTAAATGCCCGCAACGACCTATCATATACCGAAGTAAAGAGTCCAAGTGACGGTGTGATAGGCATGTTGCCCTATCGTGTCGGAACACTCGTCAGCCCCAGCATGCCCCAACCGTTGACCACCGTTTCCGATAACTCGAACATGTACGTCTACTTCTCCATGACCGAAAACCAGCTACTCTCCCTAGCCCGCCAATATGGTACCATCGAAAAAGCCCTGCAAGGAATGCCTGACATCCAACTACAACTGAACGATGGCTCCACCTATGAAGAAAGCGGTAAAATAGAATCCATCAGCGGAGTCATCGACAAAGCGACAGGCACTGTAGGCGTACGCGCCGTCTTCCCCAACCCAGACCGAATACTACACAGCGGTGCATCGGGCAACGTATTAATCCCCAGTACCTATACCAACTGTATCGTTATTCCCCAAGGAGCTACTGTGCAGCTACAAGACCAAATATTAGTCTACAAGGTTGTAGACGGAAAAGCCGTATCTACTCTGATCAAAGTAGCTCCAGTAAATGATGGAAAAGAATACATTGTTACAGACGGCCTGAAACCTGGTGATGAAATTATCTCCAACGGAGCAGGAATGATCCGCGAAGGAACTCAAGTAAAATAACAGACGCTTTATGAAAGGAAACATATTCATTAAAAGGCCGGTTATGGCCATATCCATATCCATCCTAATTCTTATAGTAGGTTTTATCTCACTCTACACCCTGCCCGTAGAGCAATATCCCGACATCGCTCCACCTACAGTCCGCGTAGAAGCTACTTATACAGGAGCCAACGCAGAAGCTGTAATGAACAGTGTCATCATGCCACTGGAAGAAAGCATCAACGGCGTAGAAGATATGATTTACATCACTTCTACCGCCACAAATGCCGGCACTGCTGAAATTCTCGTATATTTTAAGCAAGGAACCGATCCTGATATGGCAGCGGTCAATGTACAGAACCGTGTATCCGAAGCACAAGGTCTGTTACCATCCGAAGTTACGGCCATAGGTGTTAGCACCATGAAACGCCAGAACAGCTTCCTACAAATCAATAGCCTCATCAGCCCGAACGCACGTTACAATGAAACATTTTTGGCCAACTATCTCGACATCAATGTCATTCCCCAAATCAAACGTATTCAAGGAGTAGGAGACGTACAGCTGATGGGTGATACTTACAGTATGCGTATTTGGATGAAACCTGAAAAGATGGCCCAATACGGCCTGGTTCCTTCAGACATTACATCGGTACTGGGGGAACAAAATATTGAAGCTCCTACCGGCTCATTGGGAGAAAGCTCAGATAATGTATTCCAATATACCATGAAATACAAAGGACGACTAAAGGAAGTTGAAGAATTTGAAAATATGGTCATACGGTCACAATCGGATGGTTCTGTACTTCGCGTAAAAGATGTAGCCGATATAGAATTAGGCCGTCAATCCTATAGTTTTCATGGTGAAGCAGACGGTGTGCCTGGTGTTACGTTTATGGTATTCCAAGTGGCTGGAGCAAACGCCACTGCCGTAAATCAAGAAATTACCAATTTGCTGGACGATTTAGCCAAAGATCTGCCCGAAGGAACGGAATTTATCCAAATGATGAGTGTCAACGATTTCCTTTTCGCTTCCATCGACAACGTGGTAGAGACACTGATTATCGCCATCCTGCTGGTTATTCTTGTAGTGTACTTTTTCCTGCATGACTTCAAAAGTACACTTATTCCTTCTATCTCCATCATCGTCTCACTAATAGGTACATTCGCTTTCCTATCCATAGCAGGGTTCAGCATCAACATCCTGACACTGTTCGCTTTAGTGCTGGCTATCGGTACAGTAGTTGATGATGCTATCGTAGTCGTAGAGGCCATACAAGCCTAATTCGATGTAGGCTATCGCTCTCCATATTTAGCCACTAAAGATGCCATGAGCGACGTAACGATGGCTGTCATATCATGTACCTGTGTATTCATGGCTGTATTCATCCCAGTCACTTTTATGGGAGGAACTTCTGGTGTATTCTACACTCAATTCGGTGTAACCATGGCAGTAGCTGTAGGTATCTCCTGTTTGAATGCTCTGACTCTCTGTCCAGCTCTGTGTGCCATGATGATGAAACCCTCTGAAGAACAGAAAAACGCACGAAGAATCAACGGACGAGTACGCGCCGCCTATAACGCATCCTACAATGCCTTATTAAGAAAATACAAGAAAGGACTGATGTTCTTCTTCCATCACCGTTGGATGGTATGGACTTCACTTGGAATAGCCTGTATACTATTGGTTTATTTCATGGCTACAACCAAAAACAGGACTGGTTCCTCAAGAAGACCAAGGAACTATCATGATCAACATCAGTACCTCACCTGGAAACTCGTTGGCCGAAACCAATAAAGTAATGGACAAAGTACAAGATATCCTTAAAAATACTCCTGAGATAGAGCATTATTCACGCATCACCGGTTACGGATTGCTTTCAGGACAAGGGGCATCGTATGGTACAGTTATTATTCGTCTGTATCACTGGGATCAGAGAAAAGGTAAGGAACATACCGCAGAAGCTGTAATGAAACGCCTGAATATTCAATTCAGTAATATTAAAGAAGCTCAGGTTTTCTGCTTCCAGCCAGCCATGATTCCCGGCTATGGTACAGGTAACTCTATCGAACTTTACATGGAAGACAAAACTGGAGGCGATATGGCATCTTTCTTCAAATCAATAACTGAATTTATTGGTACCCTGAATCAACGACCCGAGGTAGCCATGGCCTATAGTTCCTATGCCATGAATTTCCCACAGATAGCCGTCGACGTAGATGCCGCCAAATGCAAGCGTGCCGGTATCAGCCCCAACGATGTACTTGATGCAGTAGGTTCCTATTGCGGCGGTTCCTACGTATCCAACTATAACAAGTTTGGAAAAGTATACCGTGTTATGATTCAAGCTTCTCCCCAAAACCGTTTGGACCAACATGCACTGGACAACATGTTCGTACGCAATGGTGAAGAAATGGCTCCAGTCAGCCAATTTGTCACACTTCGTTCTGTGCTTGGTGCCGAGATAGCCAAACGATTCAACCTTTATAACACGATCAACGTAAACGTGAATGTAGCCGAAGGCTATTCGACCGGTGAAGCCCAGCAAGCCATCCATGAAGTAGCCGAGCAAATGCTGCCTTCAGGTTACGGCTACGAATATGGTGGTATGGCTCGTGAAGAGGCCAGTAGCGGAGGCGCACAGACTGTCTTTGTCTATACTCTCTGTACTGTACTCATCTACCTTATTCTATCGTGCCTTTACGAAAGTTTTCTTGTCCCGCTGGCAGTCATTCTTTCTGTTCCTTTCTGACTGATGGGCAGCTTCCTCTTTGCCCGCGCCTTCGGACTGGAAAACAACATCTACCTGCAAACTGGTGCCATCATGTTGATTGGTTTGCTGGCAAAAACAGCCATTCTAATTACAGAATATGCCATCGAACGCCGTCGTACGGGCATGGGAATCATCTCATCCGCCTACTCGGCTGCACAAGCCCGTTTCCGCCCCATCCTGATGACCGTACTTACCATGATTTTCGGTATGCTTCCACTGATGTTCTCTACCGGAGCAGGAGCTAACGGCAACAGCTCACTGGGTACTGGCGTCGTAGGTGGTATGCTTATCGGAACTTTGGCCCTTATTTTCGTCGTGCCCGTATTCTTCATCGTTTTCGAGTACCTGCAAGAGAAACTACGAGGCCCTATGCATAAAGAACCCGACGCACAAATCATCTATGAAAAGGAACAGACACTGATCGAAAAAAGTGCCTTTAACACAGAAAAGTAAACCGAGAACATTATGAACGCAAAACAAAAATTCATTATACTAGGTACAACCCTCCTGTTGAGTGGTTGCGGGATTTATACCAAATATGAACCTCAGGACACCGTTCCCGACAACCTGTACGGTGAAGAAGTAGCCTCCCTGTCGGCCGATACAACCAGTATCGCCGACATCGACTGGCGCGATTTCTTTAATGATCCCTATCTACAAGCATTGATAGAAAAGGGATTGGCACAGAACACTGATGTGCAAACGGCCAATCTACGCATCGAAGAAGCCAAAGCTTCTCTACTCTCGGCGAAGTTAGCCTTTCTGCCCTCCTTCGCCCTGTCTCCACAAGGTTCAATAAACACGGTGGAGAGTCAAGTGTCACGCACCTACACATTGCCAATTACAGCAAGTTGGGAATTAGACATCTTCGGAAAACTTCGCAATGCCAAACGACAAGCCAAGGCTGCCTATGCTCAAAGCGAAGATTACCGCCAAGCTGTCTATTCCAGCTTGACCGCCAATATTGCCAATACCTATTATACCCTGCTGATGCTTGACGAACAGTTGGATATTTCTCGTCAAACAGCAAATAGCTGGAAAGAAACCGTATCGTCTACTCAGGCATTGATGGATGCCGGACTGGCTGACGAAGCAACTGTTTCGCAAATGCAAGCCACCTATTACGAAGTACAAAATTCGGTAATCGACCTTGAAGAACAAATCAACCAGGTAGAGAACAGTCTTTCACTACTCCTGGCCGAAACACCCCGACACTACCCACGAGGCAAACTTTCTGATCAAGAATTTACCTCTGACCTTAGTACCGGTATCCCTCTACAAATGTTGTCACGCCGACCCGATGTACGAATGACAGAACGCCAACTGGAACAAGCCTTTTATACGACCAACCAAGCCAATGCCGCTTTCTATCCCTCCATCACGCTAAGCGGCAATGCTGGATGGACCAACTCCATAGGTAGTCTCATTTCCAATCCAGCTCAGTTTATCACATCGGCTTTGGCCTCCCTCACCGAACCGCTCTTCAATCGTGGTACACTCATCGCCCGCCGACGTATCGCCAAGGCTCAACAGGAAGAAGCTCTGCTAGCCTTCAGACAACAACTGCTGGATGCTGGCACAGAAGTGAACGATGCTCTTGTATCCTATCAGACCAGTAAACGAAAAAAAGAGAACTACCGGCAGCAAATAGAAGCATTGGAACGAGCCTACACCAGTACCTCACTATTGATGGAAAATGGTAATACAACCTATCTGGAAGTACTTACCGCCCGCCAAAGTCTGCTTGCAGCCCAACTGTCCCAGACAGCCAATCAGTTTAAGGAAATCCAAAGCCTCATCAACCTATATCAGGCATTAGGGGGCGGACAAGAACTCTGACAACACGACAAAACCACAGTCCCTGACCACGTTTCCTAACATCTCTCTTCATTCTTAATATCTGTGTCTACAAAAACAAGCAAGGAAACAACGTCGGGGACTATTTGCCTCCCAACTGACTGTTTCTGTTGTAAAACACACTCTTTCCGTCAACAAGATGTCAACAAAATCACTATCTTGCAACGTGTTTAACCCCTAATACATAACATTATGATTATTGGTGTACCGAAAGAGATCAAAAACAATGAGAATCGTGTCGGCATGACGCCGGCCGGAGTGGCCGAACTCGTCAAGCGGGGACATACTGTGTATGTACAGCAAACAGCAGGCGCCAACAGCGGATTTACCGATGAAGACTATACAAGCGTAGGCGCAAAGATGCTTCCCACCATCGAAGACGTCTATGCCACCGCCGACATGATTGTCAAAGTCAAAGAGCCCATCGCTCCCGAATACAAGCTCATTCGCTGCGGACAAGTGGTATTCACCTATTTCCACTTTGCCGCTGACCGCGCCCTGACCGAAGCCATGATAGCCAGTGGAGGTATCTGCATCGCCTACGAAACAGTAGAATTGCCCGACCATTCGTTACCGCTGCTTGTCCCCATGAGTGAAGTAGCTGGCCGCATGTCTGTACAGGAAGGTGCACGCTTCCTCGAAAAGCCCCAGGGAGGTAAAGGAAAACTGCTGGGAGGAGTACCAGGCGTACGCCCTGCCCGCGTACTGATATTGGGCGGAGGTATCGTAGGATGCAACGCTGCACAGATGGCAGCCGGCATGGGTGCTGAAGTGATGATCACGGACATCAACCTGGCCCGCCTGCGCTATTTAAGTGAAGTACTGCCCAAGAATGTGAAGACTCTCTACTCCTCGGCCCATAACATTCGCATGGAATTACCCACCATCGATCTGGTTATCGGCTCCGTGCTCATCCCAGGCGACAAGACGCCTCACCTCATCACCCGCGACATGCTTTCACTAATGAAGCCTGGCACTGTACTTGTCGATGTAGCCATCGACCAAGGCGGCTGCTTTGAAACGTCGCACCCCACCACGCACAGCGATCCGACGTATATTGTAGACGGAATCGTACATTATGCCGTAGCCAACATCCCCGGCGCCGTACCTTTCACTTCAACCATGGCTCTGACCAATGCTACTCTGCCTTACACCGTAGCCCTGGCCGACAAGGGTTGGCAACGCGCCTGCAAAGATAATCCTGCCCTCGCACTAGGTGTCAATGTTGCTGATGGAAAAGTTGTCTACAAAGCCGTAGCCGACGTCTTTGGATTACCATACGAACAACTAGCACTATAAAGATAGAAATCTAAAAAAACAAAGGCACGGATTTCACGGACGAAAGCGAAAGCCACAATCAGCTTGTCACGCGTATCCGTAAAATCCGTGCCTGCTTATTATTTCTATGGTCAATTCAATATTTCGGCATCTTCTGCACTGTCTTTCATCGTTTCCAGATCCTTAGGCAACGGACGACGACTGGAAAATTTAATCCAGTTCACCAATTCGGACAAAGCGTAAACCAAACACGTCACACCGATGATAATGAAAGCAGTAGAGCGAACACCCGTAGGATTGAATAGCGTAACTACACCCGCAATCAGAATTAGCAGCGGAACAACATAAAACCCACCGGGCACTTTCATCCAACTACGAGCCGCCATGAGCGATGCTATCTGCTGTACACCTCCCATCATCAGGATAAAGCCCAATACAAAGGTCAGCAAATCTGCAAAAAAATCGGGCATAATGACTAGCCACAAACCGAAAAGCAGACTGCCCACAGCCTCGATAGGGAAGCGAAGGCGGTTCTCAGGTTTCTGCACCAGATAGCCAATCAGACCAATGAGCGAAGGAACCAGAAAAACAACGCCAATAGTAATCACCAAATACTCACCGGCCTGTGCCGGAAACAGGACCAATAGCAGTCCGATAATCAAAGCGCAGATGATGCGCATCAATGAATAATTCATTCCTTTCATATCTTTATAAATATAGTATACAACATTCAGAACGAACGATTGGTTCGCCTACCGCAAATATACACCTTTTTCCAACAAGCCAAAAAGAAATTCCACTGAATTCCGACCTGCCCCACCCTACCATTTACTTTGAAAACACAAACAGGAACTTTAGCGTCGTAAAGTGCCACTTTAGCGAGCTAAACATGGACTTTACGATGCTAAAGTTGATAGTTGGAAAAACATATTTCCAGTGCATGAAGATTTTACATTCGGACAAATTGCGTACTTTTGCACAAATAAATTTCGAACATCTGTTTCTAACCACCAACAATATCTACATGAAACTTCTCTGGATTGACCTCAACAGTTCTTATGCCCATTCTTCGCTGGCATTGCCCGCACTCCATGCACAAATGACGGATGAAAACGACATACAATGGGAAGTTGTGTCGGCTACCATTAACGAGAACATTGGAATGGTGGTAGAAGAAATCTGCCGGCATACACCCGACATTCTGGCAGGAACCGCCTGGCTATTCAATCACGAACAACTGATGCATATCGCAGCGCGTGTAAAAGCTTTATTGCCTAAATGCTGCATCGCATTGGGTGGTCCAGAGTTTCTAGGAGACAACGAACACTACCTGCGTTGCCATCCATTCGTCAGTTGCGTCTTTCGAGGAGAAGGTGAAGAGACAGTACCTCAATGGCTGGCTTGCTGGAACCGCCCTGAAGCGTGGAACAACATCGACGGCCTGTGCTATCTCGATACAGAAGGCCGATATCACGACCAAGGCATTGCCCGTGTACTCAACTTCGCTGAACTTGTACCGCCTGAAACGAGCCGATTCTTCAACTGGGACAAACCTTTCGTACAACTGGAAACCACCCGTGGATGCTTCAATACTTGTGCTTTCTGTGTAAGCGGAGGCGAAAAGCCGGTACGTACCCTCAGCATCGATGCCATTCGCCAACGACTGGACATCATCTATCGGCACGGCATTCGCAATGTAAGGGTACTGGACCGTACGTTCAACTACAACAACCGACGAGCCCAAGAGATGCTCGAACTGTTCCGTGAATACCATCCACACATCCGCTTCCACCTAGAAATACACCCAGCCCTGCTCACCGATGAGCTTCGTAGGGAATTAGCATGTCTTCCACAGGGATTGCTACACCTGGAAGCGGGTATCCAAAGCCTGCATGAAGAAGTGCTGGAAACAAGTATGCGAAAAGGGAAATTGGCCGATGCACTGGACGGCCTGAAATATCTCTGTTCCCTCTCCAACATGGAAACACATGCCGACCTGATTGCCGGACTTCCCCGCTACCATCTGGAACAAATCTTCGAAGATATTCGTACGCTGGCCGACTATAAGGCTGGCGAAATCCAACTGGAGTCACTCAAACTCTTACCAGGTACCTACATGCGCCAGCATGCGGCCGAACTAGGCATCTGTTACTCTACCTATCCACCCTATGAAGTGCTTCGGACAAACGAAATCACAACTGCCGAACTACAAACTGCCCGCCGACTGTCTCGTCTGCTCGATGCTTTTTACAACACACCGGCCTGGCAAGAAGTGACCCGCCGACTGATATTGGACAAGGCGGAATTCTTACACCATTTTCTGAAATACCTGACCGAGGCCAACCTGATAGACCAACCGATGAGTCTGGAAAAGCGAGGACTGGTGCTATACGAATACGTCAAGCGCTTTGTACCCGAATATACTACCGCTGTAAGTATCGCCTGGATAGAAGCAGGCATGTCGTTGAAGAAGCTACCGGCCGAAAAGGTACGCACCAAACGTCAAATACCTCCTGCAACGTGGCAAATCATACAAGGTACCTACCACGAAAAGCTCCGTCTGTGCTTCCTCCCGACAGCAGAAGACGAAGGACACGGCTATTGGTTTGGATTTGAGTCGGAAATTCAGAAAGCAGCTCCCGTGTTCAAGGCACGTACCTGAGGAGCATAGGCAGCTTCCAGTTCCAATAGAAAATGCTTGGCTTCGAGCCCTCCAGCATAACCTGTAAGCCGGCCATTCCTGCCGATTACTCGATGACATGGAATGAAGATAGAAAGAGCGTTCTGCCCGTTGGCAATCGCAACGGCTCGTACGGCACGAGGCATCGCCAACCGTTCTGCTTGAACGGTATAGGTACAGATTCCACCATATGGAATATTCAAAAGCTCCCGCCACACAGATAATTGAAACTCTGTACCTACGGGTAACAATGGCAGATCGAACACCTGCCGCCTTCCAGCGAAATATTCATCGAGCTGACGAACAGCCATAGTGAGAGTATCGTCCGACCCTAACCGATATTCCGCCTGAAGCAAACGGGCTACACGGTCTTCCACTTTTATCCTACAACGACTCTCCGTCCAATTGCACAAACAGAGTTTACCTCCCATAGTCCCTAAAAGCAAAACGCCACACGGAGACTCATATTCCTGAACAGTTATCCAATTTTTCATCGCTGACTGGGAAAAATTTTTTTTCTGACTGGGGAAAAATAAAAAAGGATGCATCGTCTTTTGACACATCCTTTTTTCTGAGCCTCTTGTCGGATTCGAACCAACGACCCCGAGATTACAAATCACGTGCTCTGGCCAACTGAGCTAAAGAGGCGGGTGGGTAAGCTTACTATATCGCGCCGCTACAACCAACTACCTTTGCTGCGGTCAAGCCCTGGAGGATTCGAAGGGAGCTGGCCGTATAGGACTTACCCGTTTTTGCGGTTGCAAAGGTAGGCATTTATTTTGATTCTGCAATACTTTTCCTTCTTTTTTTTGAATGAACGTTCAAATTTTACAGAAAGACAAAGGGTTACATACAAATATTATTTATACCTTTGCGCATAATTTCTAAAAGACCAAGATGACAGAAAACAAAAGCAGCATGCAACAATATGCAATGATTTTTGGCACCTATATGGGCCTGTTCTGGATACTGAAGTTTATACTCGTACCGTTGGGACTGACGTCCCCCTTCCTTCTCCTGCTTTTCATCTGCCTGACTATCTGCGTTCCCTTTATGGGATATTACTATACCAAGCTGTACCGTAACCGAGTTTGCGACGGAAGTATCACCTTCTTCCATGCTTGGCTGTTCAACGTATTCATGTATGTATGTGCTTCCCTGCTCACTTCGGCAGCCCATTACGTTTACTTCGCTTTCATCGACCAGGGCTATATCCTCAACACCTGCCGCGAAATGCTTGCCACGTTGAACCGTGAAGAATTGCCCGGCATGGAAGAATATCTACGGCAGATGAAAGAAAACCTGGACATGGTGAGTTCATTAACCCCGACAGACATCGTACTGAAGATGCTAGGTAGCAACATCTACTATTGCACCCTACTAAGCATCCCGACAGCTCTGGTTGCTATGCGACGCAAGAAAGAAACACCTTATAATCCCCAATAACGAACTAATCGGATACATTAATTATGGATATATCAGTAGTCATCCCCTTATACAACGAAGAAGAATCGTTGCCCGAGCTCTACCAATGGATCGTTCGGGTGATGGACGCCAATCATTTTTCCTACGAAGTCATCTTCGTCAACGACGGTAGTACAGACCGCTCATGGCAGGTTATCGAAGATTTGAAGAAACAAAATCCTGACCACGTACACGGCATTAAGTTCCGTCGTAACTACGGGAAGTCACCCGCTCTGTTCTGTGGATTTCAAAAAGCCGAAGGCGATGTGGTCATCACCATGGATGCAGATCTGCAGGACAGCCCCGACGAAATACCCGAACTGTATCGCATGATTACGGCCGAAGGCTACGACCTTGTGTCTGGTTGGAAAAAGAAACGCTACGATCCCCTGTCGAAAACGATTCCCACAAAGCTCTTCAACGCTACCGCACGCAAGGTATCGGGCATCAAGAATCTGCACGACTTTAATTGCGGCCTGAAGGCCTACCGCCGCGACGTGGTGAAGAATATCGAAGTTTATGGTGAAATGCACCGCTATATTCCCTACCTGGCCAAGAATGCAGGTTTCAAAAAAATCGGCGAAAAGGTAGTCCATCATCAGGCACGCAAGTTCGGCAAGACCAAGTTTGGTGGGCTGAACCGTTTCTTCAACGGCTATCTGGACCTGATTTCCCTATGGTTTCTCTCAACCTTCGGCATCAAGCCCATGCACTTCTTCGGCTTCCTGGGATCGCTGATGTTCATCTTCGGCTTCATTGCCGTCATCATCGTGGGCATCAGCAAGCTCTACTACATGCACAACGGCATGCCCTACCGGCTGGTAACCGACTCGCCCTACTTCTACCTGTCGCTTACGGCCATGATTATCGGCACGCAACTCTTTGTAGCAGGCTTCTTGGGCGAACTCATCTCGCGCAACGCCCCTGAACGAAACAAGTATCACATAGAGAAAACAATCTGACCCTATTATGAGAAAACTATTCCATTTCTTTCTGGCAGGCGTTGTGGCTTATGCCCTGGCCAGCCTGCTTTTTAGTTGTTCGGAAGAAGCAGACTGCTCCATGACCGACAACCGTGGTATGATCGTATGCAACGTCAGCCAGATAAATCCAGAAAATAACACGGCCATGAAGGATACGCTTGACTCGCTGACCGTTACGGCCGCAGGTACCGACTCTATAGTAGCCAACCGCCTGGCACAAGTTACGGTCTTTTCCCTTCCCTTGAGATATGCCGTAGACTCCACCGAACTTGTCTTCCACTATATCAAGAAGGTGACCGATACCGTCGTTATCCGCCACACGAACAAACCTTATTTCATATCGATGGATTGCGGATACCAGATGCAACAAAGCATCACAAGCATCCGTTACACGCGTCACAACATCGACTCTATCTATATCGCAAACCCTGAAGCCAATATCAATGGAACGAAGAACCTTGAGATATTCTATTAGTCTGATAGTCTGCCTCTGCGTCGCCTTGACCCTGAACGCCCAAGTGAGCAGTACCAGCGGCACCGACAAACGGCCTGTGGCCCACAAGCAGGAGAAGAAGAAAGACAAGGACGTCCCTGTCTATCCACTCTTCAACGGCGTGGACCTGAGTGTAGACCTCTGGGGGCCAGGAAGCTACTTATTGGGAAGCGACAACCTGAGCATGGAAGTGGCCGCCGACGTCAACCTGAAGAACCGCTTCTTCCCCACCCTCGAAGTGGGCTATGGAAAGTCCGACACCTGGAGCGAGGATGGTATCCACTACAAGACTGACGCTCCTTACTTGCGTGTCGGAATGGACTACAACACCTTCTATAAAAAGAAATTCCAGCACAAGCTACTTGTAGGTCTGCGCTACGCCGTGAGTAGCTTTTCGTACGATGTGCAAAGCCTTTCTGTAGACGATCCCATCTATGGTGGAGGACTGGGCAACCCCAACATCACCGACGGCATCTGGGGCGGTAACCTGCCTCCCTTCGACCATACCGGCATGAAGGGTACCATGCATTGGATTGAAGTATGCGCCGGCATTCGAGCTCATGTTTGGAAAGGTCTGTACATGGGCTGGGCTCTGCGCTACAAGTTCCGCCTCTCAGCCACAACAGGCGAATATGGCGATCCTTCGTATGTACCCGGTTATGGAACCTACGGATCGAATACGCTGAGCGTATCCTATACAATCACGTACAAACTACCTTTATAACGAAAAACGTAAATTATGACTACGATTGAAATCTGGCTTCTGGCCGTCGGCCTGGCAATGGATTGTTTTGCCATCTCCATCGCAAGCGGCATCCTGCTGAAGCGTACCCTTTGGCGTCCGATGCTGATAATAGCCTTCTTCTTCGGCCTTTTTCAGGCATTGATGCCCCTCATCGGATGGGCCTGCGCTAGCACATTCAGCCACCTCATCGAAGACGTAGACCACTGGATTGCCTTTGCCATCCTCGCCTTTCTGGGGGGACGCATGGTGCGCGAATCGTTCAAGGAAGAAGATTGCCGACAAGACTTCGACCCTACCCGCCTGAAGGTGGTGCTCATGCTGGCCGTGGCCACAAGCATCGACGCCCTGGCCGTAGGCGTATCGTTCGCCTTCCTGGGCATGAAAAGCGTAACGACCATCCTGTCGCCTGTGGGCATTATCGGTTTCGTTTCGTTCGCCCTGTCTTTGATAGGGCTCACGTTCGGCATTCGCTTTGGATGTGGTTTTGCCCGGCGCCTGAAGGCCGAGCGCTGGGGAGGCGTCATCCTCGTCCTCATCGGCCTGAAGATACTCATCGAACATTTGATACAACATTATGGATAAGAAAACAAGAAGAAACTTCCTCTGGGTGGCCCTGCTCGTGCTGGGTACCATCTGGATACTGGCGCGCCACAACCAGCCCGTGCCCTACCAGAAAGACAACGGCCTGATATTCGGCACCATCTACAACATCACCTACCAGCATGCCTCCAACCTGAAGGCCGATATCGAAGCCGAACTCCACCGCTTCGACGGTTCCCTGTCGCCCTTCAACGACACGGCCGTCATTACCCGCATCAACCGCGGCGAGGATATCGCAGGTGACACCCTGTTCTGCAACGTCTTCCGCCGAAGCATGGAGATTTCACACGAGACGGAAGGTGCGTTCGACATCACCGTCGCTCCCCTGGCCAACGCTTGGGGCTTCGGCTTCAAGAAGGGAGAATTCCCCGACTCGGCTACGGTAGACAGCCTGCGACAATTGGTGGGTTACGAGAAGGTGGAACTCACGGCCGACGGACACGTACGTCGTCAGGACGACCGAATGCAACTCTCGTGTAGCGCCGTAGCCAAAGGATATGCCGTAGACGTCATCGCCCAGCTACTCCGACGGAAGGGCGTGAAGAACTTCATGGTGGACATTGGCGGCGAAGTGGTGGTGAGCGGACAGAACCCGCAGGGCAGCCTGTGGCGCATAGGCATCAACAAGCCTGTAGACGACTCGCTCTCACTGAACCAAGAACTCCAGACGGTACTGACGCTGACCGACGTGGGCATCGCCACCTCGGGCAACTACCGCAACTATTATTATCACGAAGGCAAGAAATATGCCCACACCATCAATCCGCACACAGGCTACCCCGCCCTGCACAATCTGCTTTCGGCCACGGTCATCGCCCGCGATTGTATGAGCGCCGACGCCTATGCCACGGCCTTCATGGTGATGGGACTGGAACGCGCCAAAGCCTTCGTCGAGGCGCGTCCCGATCTGGATGCCTACTTCATCTATGCCGACTCTACAGGAAGCTACCAGACGTACATGACGGAGGGAATGAAACGCTACGCAGCAGAGGAATAGACATTACACGTATTTTTGCATAAAAAGAAAGCGATGCTTTTTGCTCGACAAAACTATGACTTGCCGAACAGAAAGCATCGCTTTCTTGTAGACACGGAACTGAAATGCGCAATCCTTCGAGTCTCCTTCGTCACTTGTAGAACACGAAGTAGACGGCCAGTACCAGGCAGACGAAGGCGGCGAAGTGGTTCCAGTGCAGCGCCTCGCCCTTGAAAAAGACGGTGGTGAAGAGGGTGAAAATCATCAGCGTGATGACCTCCTGAATGACCTTGAGCTGCATCAGCGAGAAGGGGCCGCCATTCTCGACGAACCCGATGCGGTTGGCCGGCACCTGGAAGGAGTATTCGGCCAGGGCGATAGCCCACGAGAAAAGGATGACGGCGTAGAGCGGCCAGTTAGAAATGACCTTCATCTCCTGCAACTTCAGGTGGCCGTACCAGGCGAACGTCATGAAGATGTTCGACACGATGAGCAGGAGGATGGTGTAGAATGCTTTCATATCTATCAATATTAATTGTTACTATCAAATCTTGGGCGGGAGAAGCTCCTCCTGCACGTTCGTCATGCTGGCCCAAAGACTATAGCGCGCCTCAGGGTTCATCTCCTCCAAACGGTGGAGGACGTCGCGCATGTCCGAACGGTGAGAATCGTGCTCGTAGGGGCAGTTCTTCACCTGCTTGCGGTAGGCGTGGGCGGCGGCCAGTGCCTCGAGGTCGGCCTCGTGTACCAGGCAGAGGGGACGGATGATGGTCATGTCGAACTTCTTCATCACCAGCCGCGGCGGCATGGTGGAGAAGGCGCCCTGGAAGGTCTGGTTCATGAGGAGCGTCACGAGGATGTCGTCCATGTGGTGCCCCAAGGCGATCTTGTTACAACCCAGTTCGTGGGCGGCGGTAAAGAGCTCCTTGCGACGGTTCCACGAGCAGAGGAAGCAGGGCGACTTGCGCGTGTCGGTCGAGGCGTCGAACTCCGCCTCACGCAGGATGAAGGGCACTCCCCTCTCCTCGCAGAAGGAGCGCAAGTAATCGGCATCAATACTATAAGGAATATTACGCATGGCCACGTGGACGGCGGTCAGCGTGAAGCGCGGACGGTAGATGCGCGCACGACGAGCCAGAAGCTCCGTCAGGGCAAGCGAATCTTTACCGCCCGAAAGGCCTACGAGAAGGTGGTCGCCATCCTCAATGAGGCCATAGTCCACGATACCCTTCATCAGACGCCGCTCAATGCGGAGCATCAGTTGTTGTTCTTCCGTCCTTTTTGCCATAACCTTCGATTTGCGGGCGCAAAAGTAGTGCAAAAGAATGAATTGAGGAAGAAAAGGAGACGCGAAGGGATATTATTTGGGATAAATTCGTATCTTTGGACGCAAATGACCTATGACTTCCACATATGAAAAAGATATTCAAGAATTCGATATGCCTGTTCGGCCTGGCACTGATGCTGGGCGGCGCAGGCGCCTCGGCGCAAAGCCTGAACGAAGCCAAAGCCTGGTATGAGGCTGGGCAATATGCCGAGGCCAAGCCCGTGATGGAACGCTACTACAAATCGCAACCCTCGAACGGCAACTACAGCCTCTGGTACGGCGTATGCTGCCTGGAAACGAACGATTCCGAATCGGCCGTGAAACCCTTGGAGACAGCCGTCCGCCGCCGTGTGGCCAGCGGCCAGTACCACCTGGCACGCGCCTACGACCGCACCTACCGCTACGACAAGGCTGAAGAAGTGTGTACCGACTACCTGGACGAGTTGAAACGCCGCCGTCGCGACACGGCCGAAGCCGAACTCCTCCTCTCCGCCATCCACACCCACTCGCGCATGCTGAAGGGCGTGGAACGCGTGTGCGTGGTCGATAGCTTCGTGTGCGACAAGCAAGACTTCCTCGAAGCCTACAAGATAGGGCCCGAGGCTGGTACCCTGAGCCGCTATGCCGACCATTTTGCAGACAACGGACGCACGGGCGGTACCGTCTACGAGAACGAGCTGGGCAACAAGCGCTACTATAGCGAGCTCCAGCCGGACAGCACCTTCGGCATCCTGAGCAGCGCCCGCCTCTCCGACGGATGGAGCAAACCCGTCCTCCTGCCGGGCAGCATCAACGAGGGCGTCAATGCAGGCTATCCCTTTGTCATGGGTGACGGTACTACCCTCTACTACGCCGCCGACGGCCCCGAATCGATGGGCGGAACCGACATCTTCGTCACTCGCTACAACACCAATACGGACACTTACCTCGTGCCCGAGAACGTGGGCATGCCTTTCAACTCGCCTTACAACGACTACATGTACGTCGTCGACGAATACAACAACCTGGGCTGGTTTGCCTCCGACCGCTACCAACCCGAAGGCAAGGTCTGTGTCTACGTCTTCATCCCCAACCCCTCGAAGCAAGTCTACGACTACGAGAACATGGACGAAGAAGCGTTGCGCCACCTGGCCGCCCTGAAGGACATCCGCCTGACGTGGACAGACACCACACTGGTGGACGAGGCACGCCAACGACTGGCCGCCGTGGCCGAAAATGACAAGCAGGTGAAAAAGCCCGTCCGCGACTTCGAATTCATCGTCAACGACAACCACACCTATTACCAGACCACAGACTTCCGCTCGCCTCAGGCCAAAGCCCTGTTCGACCAATACCGCCAGCTGGATCAGAGTTTCCGCCAGCAACGGGAGCAGCTGGACAAGGCACGCCAAGCCTATGCCGACGCCGACCGCACGGAGCAGGCACGCATGGCACCCGCCATCCTCGACCTGGAGAAGCATGTACTAAAACTGGCCAAAGAAGCAGAGCAGGCCGCCAAAGCCGTCCGCAAAGCCGAACTGGAAGCCATCGGAATCCACTAACCCTTTATACGCTAAGCATATGGACATTGCCATCATCGCCGTGCTGCTCATAGCGGCCATCATCCTGTTTCTGGTAGAACTCTTTGTCATCCCCGGCATCAGCATTGCGGGCATTCTGGCAGGAGGTTGCTACCTCTTTGCCAACTACTACGCCTTCACCCGACTGGGCATGACGGGCGGCTTCGTCACGCTGGGCATCTCGGCCGTAGCGTGCGTGGGTTCGCTCATATGGTTCATGCGCTCCAAGACGCTGGACCGCATCTCGCTCAAGACCGACATCCCTGGCTCGGTAGATCGCTCGGCCGAACAGAGTGTGCAGGTGGGTGATACTGGCATCACACAGACCCGCCTGGCCCTCGTAGGTCAAGCCAACATCGCCGGCCATCTGGTAGAAGTGACATCGGCCGACGGCTTTCTGGACGAAAAGACACCTGTCGTAGTAGTACGCATCACAGGCGGCACCATCTTTGTCAGCCGAAACGCGTAATTGTGATTTGTGATTTGTGATATTCGAAACTCAATTTGTCAACCTCTAAATAAGACTGAAAATGGACACAAGCTCTTTGTACCTGACCGCCTTCCTCGTCGTGGGAGGCATCATCTTTCTGATTCTGTTTTTCCATTATGTGCCCTTCTTCCTCTGGCTCTCGGCCAAGGTGTCGGGCGTCAACATCTCGCTGGTGCAACTCTTCCTGATGCGCATCCGTAACGTGCCTCCCTACGTCATCGTGCCAGGGCTCATCGAAGCCCACAAGGCAGGCCTGAGCAACATCACACGCGACGGCCTCGAAGCCCACTATCTGGCAGGCGGACACGTCGAAAAGGTGGTACACGCCCTCGTGTCGGCCGCCAAGGCAAACATCGACCTGCCCTTCCAGATGGCCACCGCCATCGACCTGGCTGGGCGCGACGTCTTCGAAGCCGTTCAGATGTCGGTCAACCCCAAGGTCATCGACACTCCGCCCGTGACCGCCGTAGCCAAGGATGGCATCCAGCTCATCGCCAAGGCGCGCGTGACGGTTCGTGCCAACATCCGCCAGCTGGTGGGTGGTGCAGGCGAAGACACGGTGCTGGCTCGTGTAGGCGAAGGCATCGTTTCGTCTATCGGCTCGAGCGAAAGCCACAAGTCCGTGCTCGAGAACCCCGACTCCATCTCGAAGCTCGTGCTCCGCAAGGGGCTTGACGCAGGTACGGCCTTCGAAATTCTCTCCATCGACATCGCCGACATCGACATAGGCAAGAACATCGGTGCTGCCCTCCAGATGGATCAGGCCAATGCCGACAAGAACATCGCCCAAGCCAAGGCCGAAGAGCGTCGTGCCATGGCCGTGGCCAGCGAGCAGGAAATGAAGGCCAAAGCACAAGAAGCCCGCGCCAAGGTTATCGAAGCCGAAGCCGAAGTGCCCAAAGCCATGGCCGAAGCCTTCCGCAACGGCAACCTGGGCATCATGGATTACTATCGCATGAAGAACATCCAAGCCGATACGGACATGCGCGAAACCATTGCCCGCCCCACTACGGGTGGAAGCAATACGCCGCTGAACAAATGAGATAAAAATAACAAGTAACCCATTTTTAAACCCATTCCGAATATGAAAAAATACTTTCCTTCTTCCGAACTGATCATCAACGAAGACGGCTCCGTCTTCCACCTGCATGTGAAACCCGAATGGCTGGCCGACAAAGTGATCCTCGTGGGCGACCCCGGTCGTGTGGCCCTCGTGGCATCCCACTTCGAGAGCCGCGAGTGCGAGGTAGAGAGCCGTGAGTTCCGCACCATTACAGGTACCTACCAGGGCAAGCGTATCACGGTGGTGTCAACAGGCATCGGATGCGACAACATCGACATCGTGATGAACGAGCTCGACGCCCTGGCCAACATAGACTTCCAGACGCGCGAAGTGAAGCCCCAGCTCCGCCAGCTCCAGGTGGTGCGCATCGGCACGTGCGGCGGCCTCCAGCCCAACACACCCGTAGGCACCTTCATCTGCTCGGCCAAGTCCATCGGCTTCGACGGCCTGCTCAACTTCTACGCAGGGCGAAACGCCGTGTGCGACCTCGCCATGGAACGCGCCTTCCTGAACCACATGGGATGGACGGGCAACCTCTGCGCCCCCGCCCCCTACGTCATCGATGCCGATGCCGAACTCGTCGAACGCATCGCCCGCCAGGACATGGTGCGTGGCGTCACCATCGCCGCAGGAGGTTTCTTCGGTCCTCAAGGACGCGAACTCCGCATCCCCCTGGCCGACCCGCGACAGAACGAGAAGATTGAGCAATTCGAATATCAGGGCATGCACATCACCAACTTCGAGATGGAGAGCTCGGCCCTCGCCGGTCTGTCACGATTGCTGGGACACAAGGCCACAACCGTCTGCATGGTCATCGCCAACCGCCTCATCAAAGAGGCCAACACGGGTTACAAAAACACCATCGACACGCTCATCCAGACGGTGCTCGACCGCGTCTGAGAACAGAATACATCGTCAACAAAGAGAAAATGAACCAAGATACCATCTGCGCCATCGCCACCGCCCCAGGCGGAGCCATCGGCATCATCCGCGTGTCGGGCCCCGACGCCATAGCCATCACCGACCGCCTCTTCACACCTGCCTCGGGCAAACCCCTGGCAGAACGGGCCGCCTACACCCTGACCTTCGGCCAAATCCTCTCGCCCGCAGGCGAAGTGGTGGACGAAGTACTGGTCAGCCTCTTCCGCGCGCCCCATTCGTACACGGGCGAGGACTCGGTGGAAATTTCCTGCCACGGCTCGGCCTACATCCTCCAGCAGGTGATGCAACTGCTCATCGGCCAGGGGTGCCGTGCCGCAGGGCCGGGCGAATACACCCAGCGTGCCTTCCTCAACGGCAAGATGGACCTGAGCCAGGCCGAAGCCGTGGCCGACCTCATCGCCTCGACTTCGGCCGCCACCCATCGCATGGCCATGAACCAGATGCGCGGAGGCTTTAGCCGCGAGCTGGCCCTGCTTCGCGACCAGCTCCTGCATCTTACCTCGCTCATGGAGCTGGAACTGGACTTCAGCGACCACGAAGACCTGGAGTTTGCCGACCGCTCGGAGCTCGAGGCCATCGCCGCCCGTGTGGAGCAGGTCATCGCCCGCCTGGCCGACACATTCAGCGTGGGCAACGCCCTGAAGAACGGCGTCCCCGTGGCCATCGTGGGCGAGACGAACGCGGGCAAGTCCACCCTGCTCAATGCCCTGCTCAACGAAGAACGCGCCATCGTGAGCGACATCCACGGCACCACGCGCGACGTCATCGAGGACACCCTGAGCCTGGGCGGCATCACCTTCCGCTTCATCGACACGGCCGGCATCCGCCAGACCACCGACACCATCGAGAGCCTGGGCATCGAGCGGAGCTTCCAGAAACTGGAGCAGGCGGACATCGTCCTGTGGGTCATCGACGCCACCCGCGCCCGCGAGCAATACCGCCAGCTGCGTGCCGACATCCTGCCCCGATGCGAGGGCAAGCACCTCGTGCTGGTGCTCAACAAGGCCGACCTCCTGCCCTCGACCGACGCCCCTACGCCTGCGTTCGACGACCTGCCCGACAACGCCTTCGTCATGTCCCTCTCCGCCAAGCAGAAAGACGGGCTGGCCGACCTCCAAAAGCGGCTGGTGGACTTCGCCTCCCTGCCGGACCTGTCGCAAACGGACGTAGTGGTGAGCAACGTGCGCCACTACGAAGCGCTGACCCATGCCCTCACGGCCATCCACCGCGTACAGGACGGGCTGGCTTCGGGCCTCTCGGGCGACTTCGTGAGCCAAGACTTGCGTGAGTGCCTCCACCATCTGGGCGAGATTGTGGGCGGCACCATCGAGACGGACGAGGTGCTGGGAAACATCTTCAAGCACTTTTGCATAGGCAAGTAGGATATTGTAATCAACTGCAACGAATTAGAACCAACTATAATGAAGTCGCTGATTTTCAGCGGCTTTTTTATTTGCCAAAAATCCAGCTATAAACAGTTGGATACTGTTGTTCACCATATTTTTCTACCGTATTTCTACCGCGGAACAATTAAGGGCTTTTGCCCGATGTCACACTGACGCATTTGTTGACGTGTGTTGACAATGGTTTACGTGAGTAGACAAAAAGGGAAATTATCCGAGCTGTAAAAAGCTCATGTTTCACTAAAATATGGAGAATAACAAAAATGGAAGTAAAAAGAATCTGCCAGTGGTGCGGCAAGCCTTTCATGGCAAAAAAGACCACTACCAATTATTGTAGTCCGCAATGTTCCAAAAGAGGTTATAAACACCGGATGAAGGAACGTAGAATGGAAATGCGCGAATTTCAGGAAATGATGGAGGTAAAGAACAAACTGGAGAGCCAGGAATACTTTACCTTTTCTCAAGCAGCCAGACTAATGGGCGTTTCTCGCCAGTATGTCTATAAACTGGTAAAGGAGGACAAACTTCGTGCATCAAGGCTGAGTTCAAGAATGTCGCTCATCAGAAGAACCGACATCGAACTTATGCTGAAAACAAAACCTTATGAAGTTCTCAGACCAAAAGATGAATTTGACGTTACCGAGTATTATACCGCTGAACAGATTGCGGAAAAGTACAAAGTCAACGCCAAATGGGTGTGGACCTATACCCGGCAAAACAATGTTCCCAAAGTCAGAATCCGCCAGTTCAATTATTACAGTAAAAAGCACATAGATGCGGCATTTGCCAAATATAAGACGGATGACGCCTTGACTGAATGGTACACTCCGGAAGAAATCGAGAAAAACTATGGGATGACACGTGTAGCCATCCGTTCACATGTTTACCGCAACAACATCCCTTCAAAGAAAGAGCACGGCCAGATATTCTACTCAAAACTTCACTTCGATCTGTCCAAGAAGACAACCGAAGATGATTCTTCAGAATACTATACCGTGCAGGAAGCCATGAAGAAGTATAGTCTCACACGGGATTCTGTTTACGGCATTCTGCAATTCCACGAAATAAAACGGGAGAAGAAAGGGCGCTTTGTGAGATTCCTGAAAGTGGAATTTGACCACATTATGGGCGCCAGATAATGAATCTGTACAGACAGATATACAGACTGGAAAATGATTTTATGCTGAATGCGGTCTGCATAAAGTCATTGTGCATCTTCACCGCAAAAATTAAGTCAACTAATAATATTTGTAACTATGTCAGAATGTAAAACTGTAACTTTGAGAACCCGCCCGTTAAAAAATGGTATGCTTTCCTTCTATCTGGACTATTATCCGGGCTACCGTGACCAGGAAACAATGAAGACTATCCGTCACGAAGGTTTGAACATTTATATCTATGCAAATCCGAAGAATCAGCGGGAACGTGACTTCAATGCAACCATGTCAGAGAAAGCAGAAGCCATCCGATGCCGTCGCTTTGAAGCTATTGTAAACGAACGATATGATTTCTTCGACAAGAGGAAATATAAGGCAGACTTTCTGGAATACTACCGTAAGCAACTTCCCAAGCACGACCAGAAATGGGAATTCGTTTATCAGCACTTCTATAACTTCGTCCATGGCAAATGTACTTTCGAAGAAATTGATGTGGAACTGTGCAACAAGTTTCGTGAGTATCTGCTCAATGCCAGACAGCTAAAACGGGATGGATATATTACACGAAACTCAGCGTCCGGCTACTGGTCCACATTCAGAGGATTCCTGAAGATTCTCTATCGCAATCGTCTGATCAAGTCAAACATAAATGATTTTCTGGAAAAGATTGAACCGGAAGATGTGGTAAAGGACTATCTGAGTGTAGAGGAATTGTACTGTCTGGCCGAAACGCCATGCAAGATACCAGTTCTAAAAACTGCTTCCCTCTTTTCGTGCCTGACCAGTTTGAGACTCAGTGACATACTTACTCTCTGCTGGGAAGAAATCGTTGATTTTGCAGCAGGAGGAAAATGTGTACACACCATCACACAGAAAACAAAGACGGAAGACATTATCCCCATTAGTGATGAAGCCCTGAAGCTGATAGAATACTCACCTGAGAAGAAGGGTTTGGTATTCAAAGGTCTGAAAAGGTGCTGGACCCAGGTTCCCATGAAGGAATGGATTCGTTCTGCCGGAATTACAAAGAATATAACATTCCATTCGTATCGTAGAACATTCGCAACCCTACAAGGAGCGGCTGGGACCGACATCCGTACCATACAAAGTATGATGGCTCATAAGAGCATAACCACGACTCAAAGATACATGAAAGTAGTGGACAGCAACAAGCGTGAAGCGAGCAATAAGATTACCCTAAAAAGGAAAGAATAGCAGTCTGTATCCTATATAAATAATATGCCTAAAGTATGATTATAGTATGATTTAGAGTATGATTTTCGTACTTTAGGCTTATTTTTCTTAAAATCTCAACGATTATCTGTCACTAATTACAACTATTTGGAAATAGAAAATATATTTGCCATAAAAACTAGTACATATAATTACAGAACATGACAAACAATATTAAATTATCGGCACGAAAGACAAGTTTCATACTTGCAGTAAGTTGTATCCTTTTTTCAGTAATTGCAACATATCTGTACATTAATCACCAGGTAGATCTGACCAGATATACAACACCTATAATATTAGGAACTGTTGTAATAATCATAACGTGCGGAGGATTACAACGTGTATTCTATATATTCCTTACGGATGAATGTCCGCAGATCTTTTCTGATAATCAAAGAAATTCTATACCTGACAAGGTTATTCCCAAACCAGATATGATAATTGAAGAATGCAGTGAACCAACTATAGAAGTTTCAGATATAGAAATGATTGAAGTTAGCAATGCAACAGAAGTTATTTCAATGATTGAGTTACCGGAAAAGACAAAGAATACTGATACGACAGAAAATAAAGCTGTCAGCTCTGAAATCGTTACATCCATTACAATATCAGAGCAGCATGATGATTCGAAAGAAATCAAAGTTTTGGAGCAACAACCTACCTCAGAAGTTAAACCCGAAGCTTTTTCATATCTCCAGGGATTTGAAAGCCGTATGGAAGAAATTCAGAAGGAAGAATTAGAGAGAAAAATAATGATTATAAATGCTATTCATGAATATACCACCTATTCTACCGCAAAATTTCTTACCAAAGAGAATCTGCTTATACTACATGAAAACATAGACCATTTGGCAAGTGGGCAATCAGATTTGTATAAACCCATTCGTTCAAAAATGGAAGCTCCTCTTACATCACCTTCATTACGACATTTTGTCTGGAATATAGGCGAACGGTTAGGCATATCATTATCAGAAAGAGCCAATTTCATAAAAACCATATTTCCTAATGAATTAAAAAATGCAACCTTGGGATACCTTGTCAAGAATCTCAAAGATACCATACACAGTCAGATTCCTATTGACAGTCCAAAATATGATGATTTTAAATTTGATTATACTCTTATAAACAAAGCGCAGTGTGAGAAAAAAATGAATTAATACAGACTGGAAAATGATTCTCGTCTCCTATTTTTCTGCATAATGTCATTGATTTAGTTTGTGGCATATTCAAACACAACAAATAAAGACATTATGCATTTCAGAAATTTAACCTTTAACGATTTACCTACAGTTGTAGGTGAATTATGTAAGAGAATTGAAAGTCTGGAAACTGTATTGAAAAACAGTCTGGCAGTCCAAAACAAGGTCAAAGAGAACCATCACGTTCCTATGACAGTTGATGAAGTATGTACCTACCTTGGTATATCCAAATCCTCATTTTATTATAAGGTCAAGCATGGGGGCATTCCTGTAATCAAACAAGGCAAACATCTTTTTGTCTATCGTGATGAACTGGATAAATGGCTTGAGACCGGAAGAAAAGTACAGGTTCCACTGACTTTTGAAGAAGAACAGGCACAGATGCTTGCTGCCACCCGTCGTAAGGCTAACCCTAAAAACGTGTAAGGCCTATGGACAAGACAGACATTAGAATTCCTACTGACGAGGAATTGACCGCTTATATGGAGGAGTCTGCTGTAAGTGCAAACGGATCTTATGAACAGTCACCGGTTGTATTGATGGTAGATGATGCCGCAATCGGTACACTGGGGAACTTCAGTGCCTCTATAGGCAAAGCCAAAAGTAAGAAAACTTTTAACGTTACAGCCATTGCAGCGTCAGCATTGAAAAACGGAGCAGTGCTGAAATACCGTTCATCATTTCCAGAGGATAAGCGAACTGTTCTGTACATTGATACAGAACAGGGACGCCATCATTGCCAGAAGGTATTGAAAAGAATCCTGCGCCTTGCCGGACTCCCGGAGGATAAGAATCCAGATAATCTGATCATGCTGGCTTTGCGCAAGTATGCCCCTCCGATACGTCTGGCTATAGTCGAACAGGCTATCGGCACAATCCCCGATCTCGGACTGGTGATTATAGATGGCATCCGAGACTTTCTTTATGATATCAATTCCCCCAGTGAAGCGACCGATATTATTTCCAGATTCATGCAATGGACGGATGACCGCCAGATTCACATTCATACCATTCTCCATCAGAACAAGAATGACGAGAATGCCCGTGGTCACATCGGCACAGAACTGAATAACAAGGCAGAAACAGTCATGCAGGTAGAAGTGGACAAAATGGACAGAACAGTGAGCGTAGTAGAAGCCATTCATATCCGTGACCGGGAATTTGAACCGTTTGCTTTCCGCATAAACGATGAAGTCTTACCTGAACTGCTCGATTCCTATCAGCCCCAGGAAAAGAAAATCGGAAGACCTGCAAAAGAACCGTTTGATCCGTACAAGGAAATTTCCGAGAGCGTGCATCGGGCAGCTCTGGACGCAGCTTTTACAAACGTCTGTATTACCAGTTATGACGATTATCTGGAACGACTGAAGGAAGGATATGCTCTGCAGGACATTAAGCTGGGACATAACAAAGCAGTTAAAGTTGCCACCTTCCTCAGTAACAAAAGGATGGTCATAAAAGAGGGAAAGGAATATAAAATCAACCCAGACAGCCATTATTGAATTCGGCTTTACTTTATTGGCAGGGTGTACATATTAGAATAAAGCAAAGTCATAAAGACGTTATAGGGAATATTCATCTTCTCCCCTTTTATTGGATAACCAGAATACTTATATTGTTTATGGTAGTAGTCGAAATGTCTATTTCATTTGTATATACGACACGGCTTGCCGTGCAGTTTCAACAGGTATCTGTTGCGAGATATGCCAAGGTATAACCTCCACTCCGTTATGGTTGTACATTGGCGCTCTCGCCGGCTCATTCACTTCGCCGATGCGGTACTCGCAGGCTCGCACCTTAACCCGTTATAATATTAGATTTTCATGGAAAAAGAAATAATAAAACAAACAGAACAGAACGAGACTCCGGACAACAGGAGAACCGTATTTATCGGGGCCAAAGTCAGCCCCCGACAGAAAGAACATATCAAGTCACTAGCCGAACAATGCGGAATGACCGTAAGCGATTATCTGCTTGCGCGGGCATATAATTATAAGCCAAAAGCAAGACTCTCCAAAGAAGAAGCTGCACTGCTGCAGAATCTGGACAACTGCCGTGCTGACCTAGTGAAATACACATCAGCCCTTCATGGTATGAGTGCAAGCCAACGGCATATGATGTTCAACCAGATTCCATTTATGGTGAACTGGCTGAAGGAGCTTGGCAATGTGGCAGAAAATATCTGCCAGTTCCTAAATTCCGTAAAAGAGCCGAACAGTATTCCAACCAATAATAAAACTGAAGAATCATGATCGCAAAGGCTAAAGCAATATCGCACGGCATAAATGACATCCGTTATATTACTGGCGAATCACATAATAAAAAACATCCGGAAAAAATCTATCGGGTATTGGACAATATGATGCCATCGGAACCAGATGCAATGGGTGTCTGGAATTCAATGCAACTTACTCTTTCCCGCTTCCGTTCGGTGAAGAACTCAGTCATCAGGATTGAACTTAGTCCGTCACCCGAACATACCAAGGACTTCACCATTGAAGACTGGCAAAAACTTTGGCAGGATTTCGCTACAGAGTTTGACAAACAAGTGTTCAAAGACAAGGACGGGAAAGTACGAAACTGTCCGACCAATCTGGCCAACAGCAAATACACAGTTTGGCTCCATATGGAATCTAATAGCGGAGTTCCACATCTTCATGCTGCCGTCTGCCGGATGGATGAAGACGGACAAATCAACAACGACCACAATATACACCTTCGTGCTCAATGGGCAGCGGAAAGAGTGGCAAAGAAACGTGGATGGACAACAGCAAAACAGGTAAGAAATGTTAACATGCCATTGGTTACACGGGATTGTATGAATGTCCTTAAATCCATGTCATCATGGTCATGGGATGAATACAAAGCAGCATTGACAAAGAAGGGATATACCATACATGAGCGAAAGGACGATGATGGTATTCTTCACGGATATGCTATCATGAAAGGAAAGACGAAATACAAAGCTTCCGATCTGGGTATTGGTAGAAACTTGATGGTTTCAAAACTTCCTGCCACTTGGGAGAAACTTCATTATAGGTCAGGCATTGCAGCGAATAACAAACCTAAAGACACTGATTCGAAACAGATTCAGAAGCCATCGGCATCCGCTGACTATACCCAATATAAGATCTACAATCCGAATACGGTTCCCTATACATTGAGTCACGAAGGTCAGGAACATCGGTTATACATTCCAGAAAAGGTTCTCAACCATTTTAACGATGAATTTGATTATCGTTTCGTCTCCAATTCACAGGAGTTAACCGATATGGCAGTAGCAATATTTGTCGGATTGTTGGAAGTTCCCAATGCACCAACCGGAGGTGGCGGTGGTTCACAAAGCGAATTGCCATGGAGAGATAAGGACGAGGATGATCTCTTATGGGCAAAAAGATGTGCCCGTGCTGCCATTTGTACTTTAGGAAAGAAACCGAAAACTGGATTAAAACGTAAGCATTCGATAAACTACAAGTTTTGAACCTTTATATACAACAATAGCGACTG
>ENA-OYWO01000026-OYWO01000026.1-human-gut-metagenome-genome-assembly--contig:-NODE-26-length-78446-cov-11.400582_pt1 | contig 78446 bp, 82 predicted proteins | sample MGYA00244170_ERZ653397 | MGnify/ENA primary metagenome ERZ653397 (study PRJEB26926, sample SAMN06164906) | human gut metagenome | biome: ENVO:00009003; feature: ENVO:2100002; material: ENVO:00002003...
TCGACTAGTCGTCGGCAGCGTCAGATGTGTATAAGAGACAGATTTTATTCCGCTCGATGTATGTCTGTTCGTCAAGGGCACCTTTGATGACAGCGTTCGCCTCGATGCTGTTGTAGGATAACCGCACACCGTGGTACTCCAGTTCTGCAGGAATCATGCCTGTTTCGGCGAAGAACTCGCGCGCCAGGCAAAGCAGGTAGCGGAGGTTGTCGATGTTCTCCAGATCGTAGCGTAGGGATGCGTTATTCATAGCAACCTCCTTTCTCTACATTGCAATGTTTCACCGAATAGAATAGCTTAGCGGGCAATCCGCAGGTATTCATTTTTCTTTTCATAACAACCTCCTTCGTTATATTTGCCTCCCCTGATGATGCCCATGCAAAGGCGGGGGTAGCGTTGGTAAATGCACATTAATTTCCCTTGTGTGAAGCCCAGTTCCCGATAGGCTTCCGCAAGCCTTTTCTGCATATCCTTGTTCTCATCGATGAGATATTGTTCGAGAGCGGTCATAGCTCACCTCCCTTCTTCAATTCCTCGTTGTGTCGCTTTTCAATTTCGTTAATGAGGTTACGCAAGGCAATGAGTTCCTCGTAAGCCACATCGTTCATACTTTCGTCGGTTACACTGACATAATAGTCTATGTAGTCTCTTTGGCTTTCCATGTGATAATAACGGTTCTCACCGATAAATACCTGTTCAGGCTTGATAATCTTATTCATTGCTCGCCTCCTTCCTTCTCTCCGTTCAGTTCCAGCGCGCTTTGTAGGGCAAGGATGATACCGCGTGCTTCGTCAGCCGACATATGGTCTATCACGTAATTCCCTTGAAAACACAGGCTGTAGCTGAAATCGGTATGCGTTCTATGTGATATGTCCCGACCGCTCCATACATGTATCTCATAATCGCCTATTTCCTTTACTTTCTTGCTCATCGCTCGCCTCCTTCCTCCTTTACACCATGCAGCAGGTGCCGCAGGCTGGTACGTGTATTGTTCAGGGTGTAGAGGTGGTTCAGCAGCATGGAGTCTTCGCAGGGCATATCGTCACGCTGGTCCAGTAACAGGTCTATCACGGCGTCGATGCCGTCTATCAGAGCCTGGCCGTAGCCTCCTTGCAGGAAGGCGAGTTCCTGGCTTACGGTGTCGTTCAGGGCGAAATGGTGCGTGGTATTCATTGCTCCCCTCCTTCCTCTGTCCCGTTCAGTTTCGATGCCTGTTCCATCGCTTTTTCCAAGGAAGCCGCCAGAATTCGGATATCCGACTCTTCCAGCCCCTCCAATATCTTGTCGTTGAACCATATTTTGTAATAGGTCCTTCCTTTCCCGGACGCATAAACTTCCCGTACTACACAAACGCCCGTTCTGACGAATTGTCTCTCTCTCATTTCACGCCTCCCTTCTTCGCTTTGATGACACAATAGGCTAGCGCCAGCACGGCGGGCGGGAAAATGAAGGTCACGGTCAGTGCGCCGATGGCACCCAGATACCAGGCATCGCGGGCGGTCTTGATTTGGCAGTCTGCGGGGAGTGCCCTGTTGAGCAGTTCTCGGATTTTGGTCACGAAATTCATTTCGCGAGCAGGCACGGCGGGCGTGCCGAGGGTCATTTCTTTCTTCATACCCGTTCCTCCTCTACAAACTGGAATTTAACGAAATCCTCTACACTCACGCGCTGCTTGGCGAAACAATAGTGGGCCATGTCGTAGCACCAGCGGTAGCTGCGCCCGTCGGCCAGGGTCAGGATGATGTTGTCGGGCTCGCAGTGCTTGCCTTGTACGAGGTCGAACACGCTTTGGCTCAACCGTTCCAGCGAAATGTACTTCACGCTGTGCTTGCTCTCCTTGCCGTCGATGACCATCTGCACCGTGGCAAATTGGATGGAATTTTCTTTTTTCATATACGATAGTTGAATTTGGCTGTTACAGGCAAGTTTACGCATACACGAACGGCTGCCTGTTTCCCGAATCGCCAAATTCAACCATCGTATCGACCCTTTCGAGCTAATAAGATATGGGAAAAGACAGCCGTAAGTTTCGTATATGAATATCACCCCATACGTTACGAGTGATAATCGATGGACATAAAAAAAGCCCAATTTCGTATTGAGCATCTATCCGGGTGCTCGACGGTATCGAATTATCGATAGTTGATTTGGCACTGCAAACATAGTGATAATATTTGGAAAAACAAGGGAGAATGCGTATTTTTGTAAGGAAACAAGTCAAAAACTTTGTGTTATGTTTGAAAAAGAACTGGAAACCTATTATAAAAACCTCAATCGCCTGCGCCGTGAACACCCTCTCGGAGGGTTCGTTGTTATCAAGGGAGATACCATCCTCGACGTGTGGCTCAACGACTTTGATGCCCTGAAGGAAGGACTGAAGGCTTTCGGCGACGACGCCAGCTTCATGATCAAGGAACTCCATGAAAAACCTATCCGCATCGGATTCAGTCTCCATGAAAATTAAACTTATATCCGACCGCCTGGCAGAAGAAGGGCTGCGCATGGAGATAGACATCATGCCCCCGATGGAGTTCCTGCACAAACATGGATTCCACAAGGGAAACATCCCCATGGTGCGTGTCACGGCATTGATAGATACCGGCGCCAAGACTTGTGCCATAGATCGCAGCGTAGTCGCGGAATTGGGGGTTATACCCTATAAAAGCACAGCGGTGAAAACTCCTCTCTTCACGATGGAGACCGAAGTCTATCAGCTTATCTACAAAATACCCGGCAAAGATGAATATTTCCCTGTCGTCGCCGTAGCAGCCGACCTCAGCGCAGACGACTGCAAGGCACTCATCGGACGGGACTTCCTGCAATACTGCCGCCTCACCTATGACGGGGCGAATGAATCAGGAACATTGGAAATTCTGAAATAAAATAGGCGGGAGTTTTTTGCTTCCGCCTTATATTTGTTTATTCCCTCATCCTATTCGCAGAATTTGATGAGTTGATTACGCGCTGTATTAGCCTTCTGGAAAGCATCTTTCCCTTCAAATGAGAAAGTGGTTGAATGTTCAAACTTGCCTTTCTTCCATTCTATAACAAGAAATGCAAGTTCGTTTTTCTTTTTCTTTCTCCATCCTAACGCAAAAATACCTACCAGAAAAATTCGTCCGACTGTAATTTTCTTCTCGATGCTGGTCGCATCTTCAATCGTAATGTCTGTAATGTCTTCGCATGGAATTGACGCATCCGGTACAGCTTCGGGCATGGAAACCTCGAAAAACTGAATTGTATAAAAGGCAAGAGTTTTATTCTCATTCCTGATATACACATTCTCAACAGTTTTGTCGATATTGGGATGACCTCCTGCATAAGTGCCCATCGGAACAAACTGTGAATAGTCCATACCTACTTTTTTCATCCGAGCTTTCGACTCTGAACTTTGTTTACTGGTACCTATTATTGCAATGATGAATATTATCACCGCACCAATGACAATAATCCATCCTAAATTGGAAAGACGGACATCTCCGTTTTCATCAAACTCGCAAGAAGTTAAGATAAGTGGAATGCCTAATAATAGCAGATAAAATAAATGTTTCTTCATATCAGTAATATTTATAGTGATTGATATTGCAAATGTATAAATGTTTTTGAAATAACAAGATATGAAGTAATTGTTTCCTTCTCTCTATGATGATTTATTTACTCATAATGGAGAAGGACAAACAGCAAAAAAAGCAATGCTATTACGGATAGTTCAAGTAAAGCTATCCACCAAAAATCTTTCCAGAAGTTATCGGACGGTCCTACTGGTTTGTTCCTTATGGGGACAGGTAGATTTTTGGGGATTTTCTTCAATTTGTCTTCTTTCATGATTTTATGGTTCTCTGTTTTCCAACCGTCCCCCTGAGGGGGATGGTTGGAGTGTTCATTTAGTCAAACAGCTTCGGTTCGTTCGTCAGCCGTTCTTGCCTTATCTTCTCCAGCTTGCGGCGCTCGCCCGCCACCAGCTTCTTCAGTTCGTCAATCTGCGCCGTGGCCCGGTCGATGATGTGCAGCGACTCGCGCTCCAGGCGGTTCTGCTCGTCCATCCGTTCGATGGGGCGGTGGAAGTAGAGGTAGAGGGCGTGGTAGCACTCCATGCGGTAGCGGCGCACCTTCTCGCGGGCTTCTTCTTTCACGTTGTCCGGGTTGATGGTGAACAGCCATCCGTAGATGAATTCTATCGGCAGGCATACCATTTCGTACTGCTTTCCGTCTGCTCCAGTTGTGGGCGTGACGCCCACAACTGAACCGAAATCTTTACTTTCCTTAACTTTTTTCAGCTGTCTCGAATAGTCAATTCCCAGTGCATCGCATATCGGGCGGATGGGGATAAGTCCTTCACTCGTGGCCACGATGTCCACACCGTTCACTCTGATGATTGTTTTTTCTTCCATAATCCAACAATTTTAGCGGTTGATTTTCGTTTTCGCGGACAAATATATTTGTAATAATTTGACAATCAAATAGTTATGAAATAATTAACTATAATTTAACACAACAAACGGTGTAAACAAACAAAAAGCGGAGCCCGCAGTGGGTTCCGCTTTCATCAGATAGAGGAAGAATCAATCACCCGGCTCTCCCAAATAGAAAAGGATAGCCTCGTGCTGGAGCGGGGTCAGTGCCCGCTGGCGCGGCGCGAAATGCAGATCCTTTAGCCGTTGTTTCAAATCAGTATTCAAATTGATCCAGCGGTGAAGCTGCGACATGGCACTGCGGGGCGTTGACCGGGGAAAATACCGCTGCGCCAATTCACTCATATAAATTGCTTTGATTTTCGGCATACGTGTGTCTTATAGTTTTTGGTGTAAAATTAGGAACTGTCATCCTGTTAAAAAAGGTCATTGGAGGAAGCCCGACTTCTTATAGGTAGTCTGCGGGCTACTACCTGGTACCCGACAGACTACCCCTAAGTAAATCAAAGACTACCCCTAAGTAGTCCCGCAGATTTAAAGCGGACTTTGATCCTGTTCGCCATCGTCACCGCCCGGCGTAGTATCTTCGTCTAACGGAGCATCCCCCAGTTTGGCTACCCGCTTGAACGTCAGCCCGCCATCGCCCGTTCGGGTAGCCGCCTTGATGGTATTGCCAGGTCGGAACTGGATGCGGGCACCCAGAATATTGGCCGACGTGAACGCTTTTTCCGTTTCCGTCCCCTCGCTCTGGAGCTGAAGCTGGAAACTTCCGAAGTTTTCCATCTTGACAATCTTTCCGGCAGCCAGGTTTTTGTTGAGCTGGCGGATAAGGGCCCTTGTCACGTTGAGCACATCGCCGTCGGTCAAAGAAGTGGCGTAGGCTATCTCTTCGGCCATTTCGTCCATCGTCACCGTACCGCTGGCCTGTGCTTTGGCGTAGTACTTCTTCTTTCCGTCGGGATTACCGGGCTGGCTGTTCATGTAAGCTAAAGAATAATTTACCATAATAGTTTCCCATTTAAAATTTGACAAAATGATACACTTTGTACCGTTCGCGAACCGGACACGACAAAAGTAGGACGCTGTTGCCCCATGAAGTCTTTTCGTGCATCATTCCATGTATTTCCCTGTATAAACCTGTATTAAACATCCTTTACCGGGACGAAAACAAGTGATAAATGTGCATTTTCTGCTATACACTCAAAATAGGAATTATCCAATCCTCTGAAAATTAGATACAACACCCACTCCGAACGCTTAAACGGGAGGAGGGAAAGACGTTTCTGCCCGTGCCGCGCCGCCCTCCATTTGCGATTGCAGGGGCGAGAAGGGTCGGAAATGTGATAAAACATCCTTACATACAAATCCCACCATCCCGCACGAAGCCCATGAAAAAGCCCTGCTATCCTCACGGACGGCAGGGCCTGCCACAACACATAACAAAAAGTATCAGATGAAGGAAGAGGCGGATATGTTGTGCCCTCGCTGCCATGCACGTATGGTGTCTTTGCGCAGGATGGCATATTTCAGAGCATCGGTCAGGTTGGTACTCTCCTTGGGCAGGCGGGCGGTTGGCAGCTTATCTCCGGTCTTTTCTTTTACCACCATCTTCGACTGGTCGGACTGGTTCACCTTTACTTTGGTACGGGTCACCTCCATCTCGCTCTTGAGATTGGGGCAGTTGTACTGGTCGATGGACAGCACGAACAGCTGGCGCTCCAGGTTGCCAGCCAGCAAGTCCATGAAGAAGCGATACTCGAGGTTGCTGCCGATATTGCCCTGGCCCAACGACATGAGTTGCACCTGCCATCCGGTACGGCGGCCCTCGGCATCGAACTCAATGTACTTCTTGATGGTCGTGGCCATATCCTGGTTCACCCGCTTGTAGTTGTTCATAGAGCGGTCATAGTATAGCTTCAGGATCTTACGCTTGTGCGGGCGGAAGTAGGCAATGAATTTGTCGGCCAGCTCCCGCGCGCTCTGTGGGGGCAGGGTGTAGAGTTCCTTCAGCACGCGGACCACGTGGCCGGTCTGCTGGAGGAAAACCATGGAGAGCATGTTTCCGGCATCCATGCCTGCCTCGATGGGGCGGCTGGTATCGAGATAGCGCAGAACGGTGCAGTCCTGTTCCCACCCGATGGGGTGGCGTTCGATAACTTCGTTGAGGAAGCCGTCGGCGTAGAAGTTCTTCAGGGTGAGGTTACAATAAAACATTTCGGTAGCCTCGAGCTTTGGGATGATGGAAAGCACGTTGCAGGCAAGCCCCTCGAGACCTTCGTCGAGTTCACCCGCAAACCAGTCTTCGCCCAGGACGTCGGCATTGACGTAGCTGGAGGATATGAAGAAGAACGATACACCCCGGCGGGCTGCAATCCATCGTTTCTCCCACCGCTCCATGGTGCGCTTGGCCAGCTCCATGGTGCGGTGCGCTTCGGGCAGCCTGGCGCGCAGGGATGCGTCCGTGCGGGCCTGCTCGGCCAGCTCTTCGTATTGCTGCAGGCGGGCGACGTATTCGCGCCGGGTATCATTGTACACGAAGCTGACCTGCATGAGCAGCAGGATGCGTTTTTTGTCGTTCTGTTTGGCGAGCTTCAAGATCCAGTCGTATTCGCCCAGGTGGTTGGGGTTCGGCATGTCGGTGGTGAGCGTGCGGCTTCGGTACCAAACACTATTGCCATATTTCACACGAAAGCCGCGGACGGCCTTCAGGAGGTTGGTGAACTTCTCCTCCGGGAAGTACTTCACCTCGTCGCCGAAAACGCCGACATACGAGCGACCGGCGCCGATGGAAGCCCTGTCCAGCGAAATGAAGGTGAAATTGAAGCCGGTGAAGAAAGTCATGGTGTCCGTCCACTTGGTATTGACGTTGTACATGCGGTCGCGCCAAGCTTGCGGCGGCTCCTGATCGATAACATAATGGACGCCCATCTGCCAGCCCAGCATGGATAGGCCGTCGATGAGCGACGGGATGATGTTTTTGCGCAAGTCGCTGTACGTGTCGGCCACCCACGCAAAGGGAGCGCCCGGGCAGTCGTGAACCACTTCCTGCACACGTTCGGAGAGTACCTGTACCGTCTTGGCGCTGGCACGACCGGCTACCCAGTAAAGCGACCAAGGCATCATGAGGGTGATAAGCTGCGCCATCCAGTTGGAGTAGCGCACCTCGACGTCATTCGTAGTCTTTAGTTTTTTCTTCCGTGTCATCGAGCATTTCTTCTATATCGACATCTATAATGTTAGCATCGCGGCGTAGGCGGTTTTTCTCACGTTCGGGAAGGTCCATGGAGTCAATCTGACGGCCTAGAACATGGCGGCTTACGATAGGCAATCCCACCGCAGACGGGTCAAGGTCATACACTTTGATGGGCTTCTCGGTAATCTCCTTCGGCTTGACCGGGTCGGGCTTGTCCAACTGCTTAATCTTTGCAGCCTGCGTGAGCAGGTTGCCATACACCTCCATATCCTTGGCGCACGTGGCATTCTGAAGTACGGCCAGCGCGGCCTTCTGAAGATTGTCGAAGATGATGTTTCGGTGGGCGTCGTTCTCCACCGCATCGTTGAGGAAGAACAGATTCAAAGCCTCGGTGTACATGCGACGGGCACGCATCCGGTCCATGTTGAACGGTTCGTGCATTAAGAAGGCGATGGCATTGTCCTTGCCATACTTCCGGTTGATGCCCACCAAGGCATACAGCGCATTGTAGTAGTTCAGCTCTTCGTCCGTCAGCTCCATCGTACAGCCTGAAGCGATGTAATCCTGAAGCACGTCGAAGTGCGATTGGTCAAACATTCCCATTATCCGATATCATCAAAAAAAATCTTGTTAATCGAGTTCTTGTAACCGGCAGCCTTTCGGAACTTGTCGAAGCGCTGCGCCTGGGTGACATTCTCACCTGTCTGCGCCGCAGCCGACATGGACAGGCCCTCTTTGGCCGCCTGAAGGAGCTGGCCACGGTCGTAATGGTACTTCAGCGGGCTGCCTACCAGGTTGAAGTACCACAAGAAATCTTCAGCCGGTATGTTGTAGTACATGGCTATCTGTTCGGGCCGGTAGCCGATTCCGGCAAGTCTCTCGTATTCGTCGATGTCGATACGGTCGAACCAGGCGGGAGCATCCCGCCACTTAACCAATTCGTCTGCTGTGAAACTCATATACGTTACGGTCTTGTAAGAAAACATATTGTTCTTCCATCGCATTCTCCCCATAGTTGCCGGAACCTTCTACCACGAAGAAGCCCGCTTCGGTGTCGAGGCAGGTAATTTTCTTGTGACTCCAGGAATACGACAGCGTGAGTACACCGGCGTGATGGAGCTCGACCAATCGGGCGAAGATCTTCGGCATACGGAACTGGAGCGTTTCGGATACATGCAGATGGATGCTGTCTATCAAACCTCTTTCGCGCCAACGAAGCAAGGCATTCAGAATGCGTTCGTTGGTTGAATAGGTGGAAATGTAGAGATGGCGGACACGGCCGGCATGCTTGATGAGATATACAATGAACGTGAAGGCCGTGAAGCTCTTCTTCGTTTCGATGAAGAAGGCTTCACGGGGCCCTGGCAGTCGGCCACATAGTTCCTTCAGGTTGTTCAGTTTGAAGGTCAGCATCTCTTCGAACCTGCGCGAATACAGGTGTGAGTCGGCCATCTCCCGGCGAAGATCATCGAGTGAAAAATAGTAGCTCATTCCAGCAATCGGTTGATATCCTCCAGTTCACGTTCATACCCGGCCAGCCTCTCCCGGCGTGTAGCGTCGAGGTGAGGTTTGTCGCCCTTCTTCATCTCCGACTTCACCCGCCAGATGTTCATCTCCACCTGCCGCTTGCGCTGCAGCAGTTCCTTGATGGGTAACGTCAGCAGCTCCTTGCGGCGGTTGAACTCGGCAAAAGCCGGATGTTTGCCAAGCAGGGTGTGATGCAGTTTGTACCAGTTCAGTTCTTCCCAGATCATGCGGTTGTCCAGGTAGTTTTCAATAAGCTGTCGACTCACATCAGCACACTGCTCCAAGGAAGTGCAGTCCTTCAGCTCGTGATGTAACCGCACATAAGCATGATAGCGGTTGAACTTGCGGGAGGCAAGCGCCTCCAGCTCCATGGGGCAGTCCGGTTCATTCAGAAAGGGGAACTCTTCGCGGAAGGACGGTCCCTCCGTGTCTTCTTCATTGAATGACGGCACGGAGGAAGTTCTTCACTGCTCGAACAGGCATTTTGCCGGGAACTCCTTATCCAGGAATGACTCCAGCCACGGCGAATAGCCGGAACGGGCATTGTTCAGGAACATCTTTGGAAGAAGCGACTTCACGACCTCGATGCTTGGGTTCTGAGAGACAACAGGCAGCAGGAAAGGGTCTTTTCTCCAGTCCAGCGTGACAGCCGTCACCTGTGGCTGTTGCAGGTTGAAGTAGATGGATGTGTATAACATGCCCTGCGTTATCTGTTCGTCCAACTTCGCAATCAGCCCCAACCATGACGCCTTATTGAACATGACCGGCGTGTGCGTGCCGTAGTTCTGGCAGGCAGCCCCCAGTTGTTTCAGGCAGTCGATGGTACGCTGCATGTTTTCCCGGTAAAATCCCTTGTATTTGGACGTATCCAATGGACCGAGAACTTTCGGGAGCTGGATGTGCGAAAGGTCTATGGGCTGCAGCACATAGATGTCGTCGTTTGTCCAAATGAAATCATCGGTCACCAGGTCACTCTCCAATGCAACCTTCAGTTTGTGATAGGTATCCACCGACGGATTGTCAGAAACACGCGGGCATTCGATGAAGTGGATTTCGTCGGAAAACCATTCTTCCTTGTCTCCGATCACAACGAAGTCGGCAGGGAAACAGCAGTTTTTATCCCAGGAACGCAGGGCGTAAAGCAACTCCTTGCCCTGTGCAAATTCTTTGCAGTAGGGAATGACGACTGATGTATGATTTACCGTCATCGGTATCACCGGTGCAGCTTCAGCTGTACTCTCTACGATTTGGCCTGCCAGCTCTTCTGTGGCGACGCAACCTTCTTGTTTTTCTTCTTTCATACGATTTGTTTTTTGTTACACGGCAAAGGTAATTTGCAATTGCAACCCGGAAAAGGACAAAAAAGGCGCAACCTTGCGGCTGCGCCCCTCCGATCGGATATCTATCAAACCACTAAAAAGATTCAGACTCCGCCACCCTGACTGGATTCTGCCGCAGGAGGCAATCCAAGGATGGCATTGATTCCTTCGTTGTCGGTCGCCGGTATCAGTGACTTGGCTATGTGGCCAAGGGTATCACCTCGCAATGAGCTGGCCAGGTTGACGGTAGTCTTGTTGGCCTCGTTGTTGTCCTGACCTTCGGCGGTCGACATCTTGAGCGGTGTGCAAGGAGTACCGGCAATCTTGCAATCATCGCCCGAACAATTAATCACGATGGCACCCAGATTCTCGTTCACGTTGTTGTTGACGAACTCATCCCATTCGACTTCCGATCCCGGATGGTCGAAGTCCACGTGATGAATGAAGCCACGGGCGTCATCATCGCCTTCTGCCGTATGGTAGATGTTGATGGTGCTGTCCGTAGCGTACACAGCCACCGGCTTCTTCCCTTCCTGAAAATCGAATGCAGTCACTTTCACACCTTTTTCATCCTTGGCAAAGGTCTTGATATCATCCCAACGAAAGATGATGATATAAGATTTTTTGCCGGATGCGCGCCCCGCATTGTTATTCTTGCGGGGCACTGATATCATGCTATATGCTTCAGCCATAATCAAATCTCCTATTCGTTACGATTAAACACCACCTCCCTGACTTGACTCTGCTTCTTCTGTGGGAGGAATATAGGCAAAGATAGCTTCAGCCAGCCAGAATCCTGTACCTTCCCACCACTCGGCCATGACATGCACGTCGTAGTGATAGGTTTCCATGCGGATTTTGGTCTGTTGTGGATTCTTGCTCTTCAAATGCTTGAAGTTCTCTTTGGGCGTGATGAAGAACACACCGGTACCGCGCATGCCTTCGAGCGGAGCAAAGGTAAACCTCGAGAAGTCAACTTTGACTTTCTCACCGTCTTCGTTTTTCAGCCACGGGTACTTTTCGCGATACGCCTTGCTGTAACGGGTCACAATGTCCGGGTCGGCATGGATGAACATTGTTTTCTTTTTATACAGAGGCTTCACCTGATCAACCGCCTTGTCGATCTGGGCCAACAATGTTTCATCGGACAAGGTCTCACCATCGAGCAACCAGGTCACTTTGTCATTGCTGGCCTCCTTGAGCGCTTTCAACTGGGTAACATAACCGTCCATCGATTCATTGGCAGCTCCGGCAGGATCGCCATCGTTTGTAGCAGTGTTCTCCTTGTACTCACCGACGGCCAGGGCTATTTCGCGCTCTTCGTCCAACTTCGGGATGATAAGCTGGTAGATGATGTACCTCACTACCGGCATATCCTTCGGGTCAAGGTTCTCGTCGTAGAGATAGCCCAAGATGTCCTCCATGATGTCGGATGGAGTGATAGACACGTTAATCTTGCACTTGTAGTTCTTGATGACAAGAGGCGTGAATGTGCTCTTGCCTTTCGGTGTCCACTTCGGTACGAATGCCTGAAGCACGGAGTCAATGTCCGACTGCACGGCACGCACTTCGGTTTTGTCTGTCACAATGGTGGACATGTACTGAATGGACTCTGTTTTACCCAGCAAGTCCATCATAATCTGCAAACGTTCGGCAGCTACATACTTGCCGAATTCCTGCTGCAGTTCTTCCGTGTCAATGGTATCATTGCCACTATAAGCAGCACCTTTGAAAGCAGCCTCCAGATACTGGTTGTGCATCAGTGACATGTCCGGTTTGAACTTAGGCATTTTACCACCGTTTTGTGCCTGTACGGCCTGACCGTCGGCAGGTTCTTCTGTTTTACCCATCTTCTCGATTTGGGCATCCTTCTCCTTGATTGCAGCTTCAAACTGAGCATTCTCTTCTTTCAGCTTCTTCAACTTTGCCCGAGCTTCGGCCAACAGCCTTGCATTTTCGTCACGCTCGGCTTCGAGCGAAGCCACCACTTCCGGTGTCACCGCCGACTCTGCGGATGCACCGTCTTTTTCAAATTCCTGCAGCTCTTTCTCAAAGCTCTGCAAGAACAGCTCACCATACTTTTGTTTCAACTGCTCGCGCTGAACGTCGAGCAGAATGGATTTTCCATTTTCGTCTTTGGCGAAAGCGGAAATGCCCAGAAACGAAAGTACCACACCTAACACTTTGCTAAACATAACTTCATGATTTAGAGTGAATATATTCGTTAACTATCGCTTGCGTATTGATTTGTTCGGCTCGTTGTACCGCAAAGGCCAGTGAACCCACGGAATCAGCCAGACCGACCTCAACAGCACGGCGGGCGTAGAACATACGCCCACGAAGGATGCCCTCGGTGTCAACCTTCAGGTTGGTCCGATGCGACTTGACGGCTTCTTGGAAGTCTTTGGCCAAAGGATCCAGCTCTTCATCCCGTATTTTGTCGTACTCGCCCTTCTTGGCAAGTTCGAAAGGAAGGTTCTTGTAATCAGACAAGTTGCTGTACACCGTATGCAGCTTGACACCGGCATTTTCGTAGTACTTGGCATAATCCATGAAACTCATCATCACGCCGATGCTGCCGAACTCGGAAGAAACTTCGTTGGATGCAATGATTTCGTCGCAATAGCATGCGATGTAGTAGGCTGCAGAAGCGCACAAGTCGCAATATGCCACCACAGACTTGCCGGATGTACGGGCATAAATAATAGCATCAAGCATCGGTGCGATTGCATCCACGCTACCGCCTCCGGAGTCGATGTCAAGAATGACGGATGAGATATTGTTGGAATCGACTGCTTCGCGCACCATATCCGCATATTCCGTGGTACCATAACTGCACATGGTTCCGTATTTAAGTAAGGTACCATGTACGGGTATGATGGCGGAGCTGCCTTTGGGAGCATCTGCAAAACGGTTTCCGCTCTTAGACTTCGCTCCCTTGTGATAATAAGTATAGGCAAGCGGTTTGCGCTCGGAGAGTGTGCTGCTGTCTTCGGCGGACATGCTCCGCTCCAGCAGTTTTTCGACCAACGGGATGTTGGCGTCAACGTCCTGGAAGCGGAGGAACCATTTGCCCCGACAAACCGCGCTATATAAAGATGAAAATGCCATTGTAAAAGTACCTATTGAAAACCGATACAAAATTACAATGGCATTTTCTCGTCAAAAGGACTGCAAAAATTTAGCAGGTTCAGGGCTTTCTCGGTCAAAAGTAAGTTGGTAAGCTGCTGGAGATCCAGATTGGGTCATGGTAACGAGTACCGGAAATTCATCGGTACCGACGACTTTTTGTTCTCCTGAAGTCAGCTGGAAGACTAAGATACCCTCTTGGCTGAATAATTGACGCAAATTGGAACTCGTATCCTTTCCTGTATCTGTAACATTCGCAGATAAGGTCTGTTTTGCAGGAGAACCATCAGTCTGCTCTTCGGTAAATTCACCGGAGGCAATGGGGATTTCTGTCAGGGCTCCGCTAACATTTATTGAGTCACTTCCAGGAAGATTGAAAATCTCGGCTTCAGCCAGCGGAATAAACTTCAATCCGCATATCTGATTTCTCTTGGTATGATTACTCATTTTTGCTGCTGGTTTAAGTAAAATTGAATAGAGTTTCTTATTTTTGCTTACAAATTAATATGCTAAAAAATATTAAGATTTTAGCACATTTTGAATATCTCTTTTGACCTCTTTTAGAGCCTTCTGCCGATTCCGATAATCGTACTTTTTCACCTGGTCGTAGTTTGTCACATTATTCTTGATATTGTAAGCCATCAGGAAGGCTCGAATGATACGGTCTTGTTTGTACCCTTTGGCATACCCCGCCATGAAATATTCACGGATCCGAAGCCTGAAGGAGGCTTCGACATAATTCTGGATCATTCGCTGCTTCCACTCCGGGATGTATATAAAGTTATCACGAAAGAGGAAGTGATTCCACTCCTGCACAGGGAGTGCTAATGTTATTGGATTCTCCTTAATGGCCTGTTTGGGTGGTCTATCAGTCACGGTTATCATCGACTGGATGAACCGGCCCATGTCATTCGAAGCCTTGATGACAACAGCTTCGTCTGATCGCGGACATCCGAACTCATGGTAGAGGAAATCGTGAAGATAGGGTTGCAATTCAATGGTAACAGTTGGTTTCATCTTGTAAGTTACTGGTTTTCATACAAATATACAAATAATAAACGATATCTCAATCATTATAAGGCAATTTCTACACATACATTTCGGCTTCTACACCTTCTACACTTTCTACAAATCCATTTTACGTTTGTAAATCAAGCACTTAACAAGTTTTCAAGCATGAAAAATCTGCAGAAAATTCGTCTACAAAGTGTAGTTTTGTAGAAGAAATGAAGAAAAGTGGCGTTTTGTAGAAATTTGTAGAAACTTGTAGAAGATTGATTTTAATGTTATCTTACTGATTTATAACGTTGTAGAAAGTGTAGAAAGTGTAGAAGCATTTTTTGCCCCGTCAGAGAAGCCAAACACACCCCGAACAGGCACAAAAAAGCCCCGACCTTCACAGGCCAGGGCTGATACAACTATGCAGACGAATTAGAATTTATAGGGGCCTTCGTCACTGCCCCCTGGGTCATCCTCAATCGACACGCCTGTGTCAACATTGAGGTTGATACCGTAGTTGGCCATCAGCTCCGAGTAGTCGAAGCAGAGGGCCTGTTTGGTCATACTTGTTTTTCGGTAAACCTTCTGCCCACCGGCCTCATACTCCTTCGTTACTTCAACACCCTTTAGGATGTTCTTGAAGCGAACGGAGTTCTGTACTCCTAAGTATTCTTTGCTGTTCTCGAGGTAGAAACTGAGGGATTCAGTCGGCAGGGCGGAGTCCCCCACCTGCTTGGAGAACTTCTTGTAAAGCATGAAGATGCGGTCGGTGCGCATTCGCAGGATAGGCTTCGGACGTTGGAATACCAGGTCTTTGACCTTATTGGTCTTCAGCCGGTCGAGGTAGTCAATGCGGAAATCGGACTCCAGGAATATCTCGCCATCCTGCTGAAGGTAGCTGACCACATTCCAAAAGTTGGCCAGTTCGTTGTTGCTTTTGCACTCCCTGTTCTGACGGATGATACCGGCCACACAGATATCGAGCAGTTCACGGTAGGTGAACGGCACATCGAGCACAGCCTCCAGCGTTCGGAACGCTGCCAAGGGTATCACCCAGTTTCGCTGGATACGGTCCTCGATGGTCTCACCCTTCAGCCGGTCGTTCAGATCATTCATGCACTGGCGGTAGTTGGCCGAGAAATCTGTCTCCATTTTTGACCGATGCCGAAGCAGCTGGAGCGTAAGGTGCGAAAGGCCAAGGTCACGCATGGCCTTGCACTGGTCAAATGCCTGTTTTTCAGCTGTAGAGAACTCGGTTTTTGTAAAGGTCAGATAGATCAGACGGGAGAACAAAGCAATATCGATTGTTGGCATTTCTTGACCGGACAGGATGACGCCGCAGTCCACGCTGGTTATCTCACGTTTCTTGTCCCGATCCATGTTCATGCGGCTGCGTCCGGTGCCGTCCCACAAGCCCTTCAGGAACTCGCGCTTATCCAGGTCGATGCTGTTCTTGTACTCGTCAATGTGTACCAGGGCGTTTGCGCATTGGGCCACGGCATCGCCCAAGGCGGCGATGGTGGCGTTCTGAATGTTTGGCGGGGTGTTCTTGATGATGAAGAACGACATCAGGCTGTGGCCAAGCTCCGACTTACCGCTTCCTTTCGGGCCGAACAGGTTCAGAATGGGGAAGCTCTTGGTCTGGCCGACGATGATATCGCGGAACAGTGAAGCCAGCAGGAAGCAGATGCCTACCTTGGCGTTGTCGCCGAACACCTGCACCAGCTTGTCGCTGTACTCCCGCAGGCTGACATTGTTATAAGTGGTGTGAATGAACTTCCGTTCGAACTGGAAGAGCTTCACGTCGTCGCGATAGATGGTGCTGCAGCCGGGCAGGTAGAAGTTCCCAGCCTTCAGCCGAACGATGCCGTACTCATCGGCTGGATGCCATTCGGTGTCGAAGGCTCCATTGCCAAAGGCGAAGAAGCCCTGACGCTGCCAGCCCAGTTGTGTCACTTCGATAGCTGTCTCGGTCTGCTCGTAGAGGAACATCTTCAGCTTGGTCAGTTCTTTCTCGGTAGCCAGCCAGATGAAGTTGCCGATGCCCTCCACTTTGATTTTGAATTTTGATAGAGATACTAAATCTTCTTGTTTCATTTCGATAATCTCCTCTTGCTTGTTTTGGTTTCTAATTTTATATAATCGTTTGGGTAATAATGAGTCCTTGATGTGAAACATGGGTGTCATCGTGAAGTTGCTCCACTTGGTTGAGTTGCCGGTGTCTCCAACCAGGGCGAAATAGGCATCGTTCTCTTCATAAAAACCATAGCGTTGAAGCAAGTCACGGTCAATCTTCTTGCTTTCATCAATCACCTGTTTCGCTTTCTCCAGTTTCTTGGCCCGGTTGAGTGCCCTTTTCCAGTCATTCTTATCGGGATAGAACTCCTGAAGCTGTCGCATGTACATGGACTCTTTGAGTTCGTCCTTTACCATGGTGACCATTGACGCTATCTCATTGATAACGTTACCTCTCTCTTCTGTGGTGTTGACATCGGCAAAAAGATACTTCGCATACCAAGGTATGAAATCCACTTCCGTAAGCTCTTGGAACTTCTGTATGCTGGTGCAGTAGCTGTCCGGGTCGTTCTTGCTCTGCGCTTCGCCCGGTGGGATTTCCTTCACCGTGACGCCGAAGCCGGCCTTCATGGCAAGCAACCCGTTACGCATCACGTTTCGGGTACCGGCGCCCAGCTTCTCGCCTTTATCCGTCTTTGGCGGGTCGGCGTCCGGCAGGAAACACACCTTCGTGGCGTATTTTTTAAGCTGCTCCAGCTGTGGCTCTGTCCAGTCACCACCCAGCGGTGCGATGGTGTTGTTTACGCGGATGCGCTGCAGCTGCATCACGTCAGGTCCACCCTCCACAAGATAGAACTTCGATTCCTTGGCCGCCTGGCGGATGGCCAGGTCGATGCCGAAGATACTGTCCTTCTTATGATAGACATCGCTCTCGATGGAATTCAGGTATTTGGCCGTATCTTTCGCCCCGCTCATATCACGGGCGGTGAAGCCGATTACCCGCCGGAAGCGGTCGCGAATGGGTATCATGGTGCGCCCCCGGTAGAAGTCGTACAGCCCTCCCTTCTCGCGCTCCTTCAGCAAGCCCATCTCCGTCATCAGCTCGATGGACAGGCCGGATGCCTGGGCGAACTTCAGCAGGTCGTCCCAGCTGTCGGGCGCGTAGCCGATGCCCATCTCTTCGGCGTAGGCCTCGCCCCACCGGCCTTTGACATAGTCGGCGGCTACTTTGTTGGCCGGATCGAGCAGATTCGCCCGGAAGTGCTCGGCGCACCGCTGGTTGATGACGTACATGCTGTCGCGCTTCATGCGTCGTTGCTCCTGCTCAGGTGTCAGCTTCGTCTCTTCCACCTCAATGCCATACCGCTTTCCCAGGGTTCGGACGGCCTCGGGGAAGGTCAGCGTGTCGTGCTCCATCAGGAAGCCGATGACGTTGCCGCCCTTTCCGCACCCGAAGCAATGCCAAGTTCCGCGTGCTGGGTTCACCATGAAGCTGGGTGTCTTCTCCTTGTGCAGCGGGCAGCAGGCAGCATAGTTCGCACCTTTCTTTTTCAGCTCGACATAACCGCCGATGATATCGACGATATCGGCACGGTCGAGGATTTGTTCGATAATTCTTTCGTCAATCATAGTTGTACATCGTTAGCAGGTATCCCTGCGTCATTGTCGGGTTATTACGGTCGCCTGGTCATCAAAGTAGTAGCTGCTGATGCCATAGCTCTGTAACTCACAGATAGCGGTATATGCGCAGTGCAAAAACAAGTCGTAGTTATTTGGGACTACTTCCTGCCAGACAACCAGCTTTTCGCCCGGACGCATCCGCTCCAGCCGAAGGAATACACGGTCGTAGTATTCCTTCAGCTTCTCCCATCCCATACGGTCTGCGTAGGTTTGTATCCAGGAGCGTGCGTCATCGGGCAGATGGTTTGTTAGATCCATGGCGACAAAGGTGTTCATTGTTTCTTATCAGAACAAGGACGGAATTATTCGTCAGACTCTCCTGCCAAGGCTTTCAGAAGGAAGGCGGCCAAAAAGAAGTGAAGACCTCCCTCGTGATCTCTCAGGTTTCCGCCATCTTCTGCTTCTAGAACAAGGTTCATTCCTCTTTCCTCCGGAGCATTCTCGTAACTTTGCGTTACTTTTATGACCAGCTTCCGGCCATTTTCATCGGCCAGTGTCACAGTGGCGCGTTCCTTGATGTCTCCCAGCCTGTCTGCGAAATACCATGTATCTTGGTCGGGACTCTTATCCAAACGCACATTACAATATACTTTCGTCTGTCCGTTCTTTCGGATCAGCTGTTTGTCGGCAATCGTGCCGAGTTCATTGGTGGCCAGCACACGAACACGGGCACCGGCCTTCAAGCTTGGTTTATATACGTTATTCATTTTATTTATTTATTTTGTTTTGGTTTAAATTTATCACAAGCGACTGTCCGCTCTGAACGAACTGATACGATTTTACCACCAGTCAAGCAATATGTAGTTTTCTTAAGATATGGCGTCATTGCTATAACTCGTTCGTAGAGATAGCAGTCAATGCATTTTTCCCTCTTCTTTATCGATTCCATTTATATACTTCCGGTATTCAAGTTCGGTCTTGGCCAGGTTCACGAGCGTATTCACACCCTGGAATACTTGCTTGGCTTGAGCTACTGCAGATGGGTCTTTCTTTACAGCTTCAATCTGCTGCATCACGGTGTCACGAAGTTGCTGGATGATGGTGGGGTTCACTGTTGATACGCTGTCGAGCCGTCTGTTGGCCAGTACAATGACCTGTGTGGATACGGGTTTGAACTTCTCCAGCTTGGACGGAAGGTTGATGTAATTGAATACAAGCGTAGTTCCGTTGTTCAGATAGATTTCGACTTCGTCTCCATCGTCACCGGTACCTTCGCAGTAATTCAAGACAACGACTTCCTCATTCTTGTAAAGGAATGGTTTACCGACCATATCCTTCAATCTTTCAAGTGCAGTCATGGTTCTTGTTTTTAATGGTTTCATTAATGGCCTTGGTTAGCCGGGATTTTAAGTATATCAATTCTTGCACCTCTTCAGGAAGGTTATGTAGCGTATTGCGCCGCATAAGTTCAGCATCACTAATACACTCCAGATTCTCAAGCGCGCAGTTGAGCGTGTCACCGTCTCGGAAAACGATATTGCATCCTTTGGGAACTGGACCGTTGGCTTGTGTCCATACTTGTATGTGCTTCGGTATCCATTTGCCTTCGGCGATGCGGACATAGATGTATCGATGTCCGTTCTTATCAACCCGGATGCTTTCAGCCCCATCATGCCGAGTGTTGTGAGGCTTATGCCCCTTACGAAACATCGTATTGCAACATCGCTCATATCTTTCAGGTGACATCTTCCGACCTTTGTTGGCCGGGACATGCCCTTTACTGAACTGGTGTGCTTTTCCATGGATACGAAGATTGTCAATATTCTCACGGTTAATGCGCTTGATATGTTCAGCGGTCTTTCGCAATCCTATCGAAAAAGCTTTTCCATTGATACTATATTCTTTGCGGCCCAGTAGCTGCGCTATTTCACGTGTGCTATGGTCGGGGTATAGGAGCCGGATTTGCTCAACCTCCTCCGGAGTAAAAGGTTTGCGTAACATAGGCTTCAACTTATAACGACGGTATTATATTCGTAATTCTCCTCTACCTTGTTAACAAATACAAGGTTCAGTAGTCCAACGTCCATCACTACGTCAGCTTCAGGATCGCACTCTTCGAGGCGTTCAATCAGTTCTTGTACGGTCATGGTTCTTCAGTGGCTAAGTTGAATACTCGGTTGATGGTCTCGTCCAGTTTCTCACCGAACTGGAAGTCGTCTTCGTACTCCACGGTGACGTCCGCCATGTGGTTGCCGTTCTCCGTGCGGAAGGGGATGCCCAGTTGTGCGTGCACCGGCCATCGCTCTTCGGTGATTCGGGCAACCAGCGCGTTGGCCACCCGGGTGTCCAGTGAAAGATTTTCTTTTTTCATCTTCATGCAGTTTTTGTAGGTTCATAAATCGTCGTGTCCCGCATGGCGGATTCGAACCGCCGTCGCTTGCGAGGATGGTGATAGCCATCAGTCCGCTACCATTCGGACGTAGTGCGGGGTGGGTGCCCTTTCGGCCTTCGCAGGTGGATCGGGCTTTAATCAGGATAATATCATGAGTTTATTTCAGATGGTTCGCATACCAGTATGCAACCATTTCGGATACGCTACCAACTCGGATCTTGGCTTTGATATTCTCTCGATGACGGTTCACGGTACAGGGAGAAATGTGCAGTTCTTCGGCAATCTGTTCCGTCTGGAGATTTTGAGCATACAACCGGAACACATCCATTTCCCGATCAGAGAGATGGGTGTCCAGTTCCGGCTTGCATACTACGCCCTCCATCGGACATTCTCCACGCAAAGGGCATCCCACTTCCTCGAATTGGAAGGTCCCGTTATGGTTGATGTCAATGGCGCCTTGGTTATAGTCGCCGAAGTTGCACCGTATGAAACGGTGAACCACCTTATATTCATACCAGGTGCGATTCATCGAGCTGGATGAGTATAGTTTCATCAGAGCTGTGTGTGCCTTCGGATACCGTTCCCGGATGATGGCCAACATAGCACTGACTATCTCTCGACAATTTTCTTTCAGCTCATACGCCGGTTGCCCGACGGGTTTCACCATAACGGTGCCTTCGGGAGTGGTGTAGAATTCGGTATTATGGAGTATAGTCATCATTTCCAGTAAATCACATGCATGGGGTTATCTGAAAGAGCGCATCTCACTTCGATTTGATATCCTAACTCCTCCAGCTTGGCGATAGTTTCCTCGCTTAAACCTTCATAGGTAGTTACCATCTCGCCATTCCCGGCTTCTTCCAAGATTAGATCCATTACTCGTAATAATTGTTTCCTTTGACTGGCTATTTCCTTGGCTCGTTCCGCGGTAATCAATTTCTTGTCCATAACTTAATTGTTCAAAGAGTTGATAATTTCAGTAATTAGCTTCATTTCAAGCGGTTTAAATGAGTCAGTACGCAATTTGTAGTAAAAAGTTGCATACGCCATTCCACTCTCTTCAAGAACACGTTTTCTGACTATGTCTTTCTGAGCATCAGTTAACTTGTCGTAATGGTATCTAAATACCATTTTTGTAGATTTCTCCATCAGTGTAATGTTTGTTTTAATAATTAGTGTTATATTTATACTGCAAAGGTGTAGAAAACTAACCATATTGGCAAGTAAACCATCCATTAATTTTGTTTTTGGATAGTATTTTATACTTAATCTAAATTGTAAAATGTTTAACGGGCAGAAAATAAACGAATTACTGGAGAAAAGTGACACGAAGAAAAATACTCTTTATGTCGCAATAGGTCTTTCTAAAAAAGGCCTTGACGATATTATTAATGGAGTTCATACGCCTAAAGCAACACATGTAGAAGCTATTGCTGATTTCTTTGACATATCAATAGATGAATTATTTGATAGGAATATGACTATTAAAAAAAGAAATATCGGTCATCATGTATTAGGTGATGGGAATAACGTGTCCGGCGATATAACTCTTAGTGATTGCCAAAAGGAGATAGCCCACCTCAAGGAATTGTTGTCAGAGAAGGAAAGAACTATACAGATATTATTGAATAAAAATAAATAGCTATGAGAACAAAAATTGTAGTTAAGAAAGATGTTAAGGATCAAATTGAACATCTAAAAAAGGAATTTGATGAATTGATAAAATGTGTCAATGGTAATAAGATAAATAAGCAGATTGAACTTGGGATAGATGATGATACTAAATTAGCGGATACTAACTATACTTTTGGCGAGTTAGCCCAAGTGAATCTCTATTATATGGAAGATTGTATAGAACGTATTAATACAGAATTAAAATTACTATCCAAGACTGTAAAACGGGATATTGAATAGACAAAAACATACAAAAACAGACTAATATACAAATATACAGTTTGATAAAATAATAAATATCAGTTGGTTAATGTTGGTGGTGATTCTCCCTCCAGCTCCACTATATCGGAATTCTGATAGCAGGGCCTTTGAACTTGTAGTTGTTCAAAGGCCCTTTTGATGTTCTTTCGCAGCACAATCCGGACAAATGCCTTTCAGTACATAGTTGATGCTGTGGAGGCTGAAGCCTTCAGGCAGTTTTACCATCGGCGTGGGAATGTTGGTAAAGCAGAAGGTGCGGTTGCACTTCTCACAATGGAAATGAGTGTGCAGGTCGTTCACTTCGCATGAGCACGACGAGCTGCATACGGCATATTTGAATGAACCTGTTCCGTCGTCGATGCTGTGAATGAGGTGGTGTGATAGGAAGAGGGTAAGGGTTCGAAATATGCTTGAACGATCCACAGTGTCGAGCCTGTCTTCCAGATCGGCCAGCGAAACAGACTGACCGGCCTGCATCATGGCTTTCAATACCAGCAAGCGTATGGCGGTTGGTTGTATTTCGCGTTTGGCTAATAACTCCAGATAAGTATTTTCCTCCATATAATCTTTTATTTTATCAATTTCTGTATCCGCATGGCGTTAAGTACAGCCAGCAGGGCTACCCCTACGTCAGCAAATACGGCTTCCCATAAAGTTGCCATTCCAGCTGCTCCCAGTGCTAATACGGCTATTTTAACTCCTAATGCAAGCAGAATGTTTTGCCAGACAATGAGACGTGTTTGTCGTCCAGCTCGGATGGCGGTGGCGATGCGTGAGGGCTGGTCGGTTTGTATCACGACGTCGGCGGTTTCGATGGCAGCGTCGCTTCCCCATTCTCCCATGGCAATGCCTACGTGGCTCAAGGCCAGGGCAGGTGCGTCGTTGATGCCGTCGCCGACAAAAGCTATGCGGCAAGTGTTGTCCTGCTTCAAGTTTTCTATATGTTTCACCTTGGCTTCGGGCAGTAAATCTCCGTAGGCCTGTTCAATACTTAGTTGCTGTGCAAAGGTAGTGACAATGGATTGTTTGTCGCCCGAAAGTATCTGGATTTTTTTGATGTTCAAATCTTTTAGTTCGTCGATGGCTTGTCGGGCATCGGCTTTCAATGTGTCGGTCAGGGTGAGATAGCCGATGTATTGGCCATTGACGGCACATGCTACGATTGTTCCTTTTACTTCATGCAAGGCTGAAGGATAGGCGATGCCTTCACGTTCCAGCAGGTGAATGTTTCCTACCAATACTGTTTGATTGTCGAGGGTGGCTTGTATGCCGCAACCTGCCATTTCTTCGACGTTCGATATGGACAATAGGCTGATACGATGAGTTTGGGCGTAGCGTATCAAACCTGCTGCCAATGGATGCGTGCTGTCCTGTTCTGCCGAGGCGGCTAACTGGATAAGGCGTTCTCCGCTGATACCAGGCTGAGGTACGCAAGTTTGCACATCGAATTCGCCTCGGGTAAGGGTGCCGGTTTTGTCGAACACAACGGTATTGATACGGCTGATAGCATCCAGATAGTTTCCTCCTTTGAACAAGATGCCTTGTCGTGACGCAGCTCCGATACCTCCAAAATAACTCAGCGGAATACTGACCACTAGTGCGCAGGGGCACGATACAACCAGAAAGACCAATGCACGGTAGAGCCAATCGCTGAACACATAATCGAAGGTACTGCCGCGTAGCGACCAGAGCCAAGGGATAAGGACGATAAGAACAGCCAGGGCGGTGACGACAGGCGTATAGACGCGGGCAAACTTGCGGATAAACAGTTCGGCGGGTGCTTTCCGCTCCGAGGCATCCTGTACCATACGTAGAATGCGCGACAAGGCACTGTCGGCAAAGGGTCGTGTGACATGGATCTGTACTGTCCGTTCTGTAGAAATCATGCCCGCCAACACTTCTTCCTCTCTTTTTATATCGCGGGGTAGACTTTCACCAGTCAGGGCCGCCGTGTTGAAGTTGGCGTTCTCATTACATAAAGTTCCGTCGAGGGGAACACGTCCGCCTGCTTTGACTTCAATCACTTCTCCTGTCTGTACTTCTTGTGGGGAGACCTCTATAGCCTGTCCGTTGCGGATGACAACAGCCTTTTCTGGACGGATATCAAGTAAAGCACGGATGTCTCGACGGGCTTTGTTTACTGCCTTGTCCTGAAAGTGTTCTCCTAACGAGTAGAAAAGCATTACCGCTACGCCTTCGGGGTATTCGCCGATAGTAAAGGCGCCGATGGTAGCAATAAACATCAGGGTAAATTCGTTAAAGTATTCTCCTCGAGCCAGTTCTTTCCAAGCCTCCTTCAATACAGGGAGGGCTACAGGCAGGTAGGCAGCCAGATACCAGACGAGGGATATACCTTTCTGTTGAAACAGGGTAACTTCTGTGGCTTGTAATATGATACCTCCAATCAGTAATAGTCCTGATAACATCATCCGACCATATACTTCTATAAAACCTTTTTGCCTGTAACAGGCGGTATGCACGTGATTGTGCGAACAACATTGGCAACTCATCTTTTTTCTTGTATTGTTTTACCTGCTACAAAGGTAAGGTTTTGAGGATGCAACTTGGTTGCAAACTTGGTAAGATACAAAATAAATTTTATATTTGTCAAAAGATTTATAGAGCTGGTTGGTATAGCTTGAAGGTCCGTCCGTATTTTTGTGAACAATGTAGTTGATAGAGTTGTTTTGATTTGACAATCAAATATTTGTTATGAAACATTTTGTCCTTTTATTGTCTGTTATTAGTTTGCTGGTTGCGTGTGGCAGGCAGCGAGAGGCACAGGTTGTTGGCGATTCGGCAACCTTGGGGGAGAGAATGGAGGAGAAACATGATACATTATCGGCAAGGGAAGAAATAATTTTGCCTGAAGTGTCTTTGTTAAAGGCTTCTGATGTGATATTGACCAAAGAACTGCTTTACGACAAATATACTTTGGACGACGTTTATCCTTATAAAGACACGGTGCGTTCTTTCAAATGGGAGGTGATGCGTAAGTGTCTGGCTTATATTGAAAACATGCAGCAGGATTCTGTCCGCTGGGTGGTGTTGCAGAATTATCGAAATTTGAATAGTGAAGCTCCGCTGGTGCGTCGCTATGTACGTAATGCCTACCGTCGTGTAGCCGATACATTGGGTGTGGAGCGTTATCAATCTGTACCTCTTTATCTTTTGACTGATACGTTGACTCCCGAACGTTACGGGCGTGATGGCACCATCGCCTATCTGCAGGGGCGTGAAGGTAGCTTTTGCCGTATCCTGCCGGCTACGTTCGAAGAAGAATGGCTTGTACCTGAACGTTATCTGAAACCCTTGGCAGACACTACAGTTTTTCACCACGTCATCTTTGTCGATCGTCGTGACCAAAACATTGCTACGTTGGAGCGGACGGGCAGAGGAGAATGGAAGATACGCAGCATGAACCCTGCCACGACAGGTCGGCATGCGCCACCTTATGCGCAGGAAACTCCTCTTGGCATGTATCTCGTTCAGCAAAAGAAGACACGTATGGTTTTCCTGAAAGATGGTTCGGCTGAGACGGGGGGATATGCTCCCTATGCCAGCCGTTTCACCAATGGTGCCTACATCCATGGAGTGCCGGTCAATGTGCCACGTACAGCCATGATAGAGTATAGTTGGTCGCTGGGTACTACGCCTCGTTCACACATGTGTGTACGCAATGCCACGTCTCATTCAAAATTCATTTTTGATTGGGCGCCTGTGGAGCAAGCGTTAGTGGTCGTCATTGAATAGAGGAAAGAGCATTTGTCACTTTTAACTATCTGTCTGACAGACGTTCGGACGAAATTCTGTAATTTTGCGCCCGAACGTTTTAGGATTTTCCAGAATGAAGTTACGATATATCCTTTTGTGTCTGTTGTGGTTACTTCCGTGTACAATGTGGCGGGAGGAAGGTGGCGTATCTCAACGTCCGACAGCTTCTCTTGTCTCGGAAGCGGATGCCTGCCGCAGTCTTTACCACGACATGGGATTGGAAGGCGTAGTCAACTGGAAAGCCTTCCGACAAGCCGTAACAGGGTATCAGCGTATTGAAGGGCGTAAGCGCGACGTATTGACGCTGATAGATTTCTCTTTGCCTTCCACGGCCGAACGCTTTTTTGTGTTCGATATGGCTCGGCGTCGTTTACTTTTCTCTTCTGTTGTAGCTCATGGGAAAAATAGTGGTGAGAACTATGCCACTTCTTTTTCCAATGAATACGGCTCCTATAAAAGTTCCCTTGGCTTCTATCTTACCGGCTCCACTTATCAGGGGAGTAACGGCTATTCTCTCCTTCTTGACGGATTGGAGAAAGGTATCAATGACCGTGCTCGCGAGCGGGCTATCGTAGTACATGGTGCTGCCTATGCCGATCCTTCAGTGGCCAGTCGGGGTGGAAGGCTGGGACGCAGCTTCGGATGCCCTGCTTTGCCGCAGAAATTGTCACGCCCCATTATTGATGCGATCAAGGACGGAAGTGTGATGTATATTTATGCTCCCACGCCTGAATATCTGGCTCAAAGTACAGTGCTGAATGTGAGTGACCTGCCTGATGCTATTTGATATAAATCAATTCGTCTGCTTTCTTTTTTTTGCTAATTTTGCACCCGATTTCAGGAGAATACATACATGGCTAAGTCGGTGGAAATGACGGAGGGACGTACCCTGCCGCAAATTTTTTATTTTGCGTTGCCCCTGCTGATGGGCAATCTGTTGCAGCAGACCTATTCGATGGTCGATGCTGCTATTGTCGGAAAATTCTTGGGCATCAATCCGTTGGCGGCGGTTGGCGCCAGTACTTCGGTCGTTTTCTTGATTTTGGGATTCTGTAACGGCTGTTGCGGAGGCTTTGGCATCCCTGTGGCACAGAAGTTTGGTGCACGCGACTATGTCACCATGCGTCGTTATGTGGCAGTCAGCCTTAAGTTGGCGGCGGTCATGTCCGTGTCGTTGGCGGTGATTACAGCCTTGCTTTGCGGCTGGATTTTACGTCTGATACGCACGCCTGAAAATATTTTTGATGATGCCTATTATTATCTGCTGGTCACCTTTATAGGCATTCCTTGTACTTTTTATTATAATCTTCTCTCCAGTGTCATTCGTGCATTGGGCGACAGCAAGACGCCTTTCTGGTTTCTGTTGTTTTCTACCGTGCTGAATATCTTGCTCGACCTTTTCTGCATTCTTGTGTTGGGGTGGGGAGTAGCCGGTGCCGCTATTGCCACGCTGATAGCCCAAGGGGTGTCGGCAATCTTGTGCTACTTTTACATGATGCGCCATTTCGACATTCTTCGCACGACACCTGCCGAGCGGCGTTTTGACGGTCGTCTGGCGCGTACCATGCTTTCTATCGGTGTACCTATGGGACTTCAGTTCTCTATTACTGCCATTGGCAGCATCATGCTTCAGAGTGCCAACAATGCGTTGGGTACTGCCTGTGTAGCCGCCTATTCGGCTGCCATCCGCATCAAGATGTTCTTTATGTGCCCCTTCGAAAGTCTGGGTATTGCCATGGCTACCTTTGCCGGCCAGAACTATGGTGCCGGCAAACCTGAGCGCATTTGGCTGGGCGTGAAGTCCAGTGCACTGATGATGATGATTTATTGGGCATTTACCTTCTGCGTGCTCATGCCAGGTTCGCGCATGTTTGTACGGCTCTTTGTGGATGCTTCCGAGGTGGAAATCTTGGCCGATGCCGTGTTGTTCCTTCATGCCGCCGTTTGTTTCTTTCCTGTGTTGGGATTGCTTTGCATCCTGCGCTACACCATCCAAGGATCTGGCTTCACCAATCTGGCCATGCTTTCGGGTGTGTCCGAGATGATAGCCCGTATTTTGGTCAGTGTCATTGCCGTGCCTGCCTGGGGGTACATTGCCGTTTGCTTCGGCGATCCGACGGCTTGGGTCTTTGCCGATGCTTTCCTCATTCCCGCTTTCATCTATGTTTATCGAAGGATGAAACGGACGGCTTTCACCGTTGTTTCTTGATTCGGGGCATTTCGAGGGGTCGAAACCCATTTTTGAAACGGAAAAGTACATTTCGAGGGGTCGAAACCCATTTTTTGAAACGGAAAAGTACATTTCGAGGGGTCGAAATCCATTTTTTGAAACGGGAAAATGCATTTCGAGGGGTCGAAACCCATTTTTTGAAACGGGAATGTGTATTTCGAGGGGTCGAAATCCATTTTTTGCATCGGATAAAGCAATGCTTTCGGATGAAGAAAGATGTAAACAGCTACTTGAGCAGCTGGAAAAGATAAATTGCCCAAGAATACGATTGATATCGTAAACTTGGGCAATTCTGCAAGTTTTATTTGATGAGGGAATTATTTTACCCAGTTGCCTGTCATCCAGTCGCAAGCGGCTTTGATGTCGTCCAATGAAGCATAGCTCAGGTTGGCGTCTACCTTGTTGCCTTCAGCTGCAGCAAAGACATCGTTGGTATAGATACCTTTCTCGCTGTCTACATCGTTGGCGATGGTGGTGTTGATGATGCTGGAAGTACCATCGGTCAGCGCTGTTTCGGTTTCAGTACTTTCTACGGTCAGCGCCTTGCCTTTGCCACAAATCTGTGCGTTGTCCATCGTAACTTGGGTACCGCGACGCAGGCGTACGCCTTGTTTGGAACCACCGTTGCCTACGAGGATGAGATTTTTCAGTGTAGGATGAGCGATGGGAGTAGCGCTGTAATTGTTTTCGTTGTTGTCGGCCTCGATCAGGCAGTCACAGTCGTAGCCCAGAGTAGCTTCTGCTTCCTGATAAGCCACGAGGTCGGTAGCTGTACCGTTCCATCCTTCTGTCCAGTCGAATGAGTCGTCGCTACAGCTGATGACTACCATGTTGCTGATGTTGACCGATCCGCCGAAGAATTCGAAGCCGTCGTCCGATCCTTTGTAGGCTACACAGTGGTCTACTGTTGTTCCGTTGCCTACGCCATAGAAGCTGATGCCGTTGGCTTCGTGTTCTTCATCGAAAGCATAACCTGTGTACTCCAGGCGTACGTATTGCAGCGTTCCTGAGTTGTCCTTGTCGTCGTTGCCTCCATATTCGGCACCGCCGATTTCAGAGCTTCCCTTACCGCCTTCGGCATTGGTGTGGGCACGTCCGCAGATGTGGATACCGCCCCAAGCACCTGCTTCCTCTTTCTCGGATGTCATTACGATAGGAGCGTCTGCCGTACCTTTGGCATTGATTTTAGCTCCCTGTTTAACGAGGATATAGTCTACGTTGTCGTCATAGACAGAAATGATTTTTACACCCGGTTCGATGTTCAGTGTAGCGCCTTCTTCTACGGTATAGGCGCCGCTCAGTTTATAAGTGTTGCCAGATTTCAGGGTAACGTCTTCAGTGACAGTGCCGCTCAGGGTTGTGCCGTCGGCAATACCGTTGTTGTCACCGTTGTTGGTTGTTTCGTCGTCGCTACATGCGGCAAAGAGTGTCATACCGGCCAAAAGGGCCATTGAAAACAATTTTCTGTTCATAATTTAAAGTTTTAAGTTATAGAGTAATGTATGATTTTGTCTTGAATGTGATTAGAAATTATAGCTGATGCCTACTTCGAAGGCTGTGCCTTCCTTAAAGCGTTCCACTTCCACATATTCGCCTGTCTTGGGAACTTCCTGCTTGAAGACGATGGCACGGTTCAGCAGGTCGCTGACCTGGAGGCGGGCACTGAGGTGGCGGTTGAAGCTGTAGCTGGCATTAAAGTTCAGCGTATGGACAGCCATCTGGTCGATGTCGCCCAGCTGTGACACGCCGACGGCATGGATGCGCTTGCCCTGCAGGTTGTAGAGGAGCGACAGGCTGAGCTGGCGGTCTTCATCGAAGCGGGGCGAGTAGGTGAGGTCGGCATTCAGCAGGATGGGCGAGGCGCCTTGCAGCGAACGGTCCTTGTTGGTGTAGGCACCACCTTCGGGCAGTTTCACGTTGGTGTACATGTAGGAGACGTTGGCACCCAGGCGCAGGTCGCGCACCAGCTGTTTGCGGAATTCGAGTTCTACGCCCGTCGCCATACCCTGGTCGGCATTCTGGAAGGAGTGCATGGTAGCTCCGCCCTGCAGCTTCTGGATACGTTCGATGGGGTTGTCGAGGAACTTGTAGTAAACCGTTGCTGAGAGCATGTCGCCATTTTGGCCAAAGCGTTCGTAGCGCAGGTCGAAGTTGTAGTTGTAGCCGTTCTGTAGCTCCTCGTTACCGCGGATCTGTGCCGAACCGTAGGATTCCTGATAGAGGAAGGGAGCCATCTCGATGAACGAAGGGCGGGTCACGGTACGCGAGAGCGACATACGCAGGTTGTTCCGTTCGTTCATGGTGTATTTCAGATTGACGGTGGGGAAGAAGTCGTTCTTGTTCAGGTCGCGGCGACGCTGATACTTCTGGTCGCCTTCGATGGCGTATTCCACCCATTGCTTGGTCATTTCGTAGCGCAGGCCGACGTTGACGAGCAGGGAGCTGAGCGGATAGAAGTCCGTCTGGATGTAGCCAGCGTAGATGTCCATACCGGCGCGGTAGGTGTCGTGGGGCTGCATCTTGCGTTCGATGACGATGCTGCCGTTCTCTACATTCTCCTGATTGAGGAAACCGTCGGTGTCGTAGATGTTGTCGATGGTGGGGTTCAGCTTGTTCACGTTGTAGTAGAAACGGGTACCCATGTAGTCGCGGTCCTTGTTCTTGTAGGCCACACCCATCTTGACAAAGTTCTGTTCCGTCCAGTTGTATCGCAGGTCGAGGTTGCCCACCCATTCCTCTTCGTTCAGTTCGCCGAAGTAGCGCATGGTTTCCTGGCGGTTCAGCTTGAAGAGCTGCAGGTTGCCGTCATCGTCTTTGGTGAACATCGCCTGGCGGCGGTCGGGTTCTTCACTGCCCGTCTTGCCATAGGAGCCTGCCCAGTTCAGTTCCCATTGGCTGCCCAGTTCATGGTGTCCGTTCAGCTGGTGGTTCTGGAGGGTGTAGATGTGGGTGATGTCGTTGCTGCCCCACAGATTATGCCCTTCGGCGTCCACACCTTCGCGGCTCTGATAGGAGTCGCTGGCATTGCGGGCATAGAAGAAGGTATAGCCGATGCGGTCGTGCTGGCGCAGGGTGTAGCCCACGGAGGCCAGGGCGGCCATTTTCAATGTAGAGGTGTATTCGTCATAGGTGAAGTCGTTCTGTACGTTGCCTGTGGCTTCGAGTGTCTTGTAGAAGGCGTCGTCCATGCGCTGCGTCTCGTTGCTGAGGCTGAAAGAACCCAGCACACTCAAGGTCTGTTCGCCCACGGCAAAGTTGCGTCCGAAGCCCAGGTTACCTCCGAATTCGGGCAGGGCTGTACGCTTGTCTACATCGAAAGTGGTATTGAAGATGTTGTGTTGTGTTACATATTCGTCGAAGTCCAGCAGCGGCATGTCGTATATCTTTTCGTCGAGCGAGGACGTCTTGAAGAGCGTACCGTCGCGGTCCATCTGATAGAAGTCGCGTCCCAGGGTATTGAACCGTCCTCCAACGTTGAAGCTGGCGGTCAGGAATTCGTCTGTTACGTTCTCCTTCGTACTGATATCAATGTGCGCTCCGCTATAGTCGGCAAAGGCGCTGGCATCATAGACTTTGCTGACGGTGATGTTCTGCACCGTACTCGAGGGGAAGAGATCGAGCGGGATGAGCTTGTTGTCGGGATTGGGCGAGGCAATGGGCAGTCCGTTCAGCGTGGTGGAGCTGTAGCGGTCGCCCAGTCCGCGCACGATGAGCTGGCCCGATTCGGCGATGGAGATACCCGTAATCTGCTTCACGCCTTCCTGTACGTTGCCGATGCCCTTCAGACTCATCTCTTTGGCACCCAGATTCTCGATGGCCAGTGTAGCTTTCTGGCGCTCCACTTGCAGGGCGCGTTCGCCCTCCAGATTCTTTTTGGCCACGACAGACACCTCGCCCAAGGTCTGCGCATCGGTTTCCATCTCGAAGTTCAGAATCGTTTCGCCGTTTACCTTTACCTGGCTGGCGTTGATATCTACATAGCCCACGTAACGCACCACGAGATTGTACACTCCGTCGGGCACTTGGAGTGTATAGCGTCCGTCAATGTCGGCCACGGCGCCTTGGGTGCTTCCGGCTATCTGTACGGTAGCTCCGGTCAGCGGTTCTTTTGTCTGTTTGTCGGTAATGGTTCCTTTAACGGTACCTGCCAAGGCTGTCATGGCAGAAAGGATAAGGAATAAAATAAGGAAGAGGATTTTCCCTAAATCTACTTTCATATTCATCTTTTATGCGTTTCTTATTTCCGCTGCAAAGATGAGGAGACGGGGTTACATGCTCGTTACACGGCGTGTACATGTCTGTTTCGGAAACGTTACGCGGGTGTTACATTCCGCTTCGGGGCATTTCGCGCCCGCGAAATCCCTTCCTGGAACCGGAAAATGCGTTTCGCGTCCGTGAAATCCCTTTCTGAAACCGAAAAGTGCGTTTCGCATCTGCGAAATCCGTTTTCTGAAACGGAAAAATGCGTTTCGCGCCTGCGAAATCCGTTTTCTGAAACCGGAAAATACGTTTCGCGCCCGCGAATCCCGTTTCCCGAAGTCGGAAAGTGGATTTCGCGGGCGCGAAGCCGTGTGTCGGTCAGTGCGGCCTTTACATCCCGAAGGCGTAGCGGCCGATGGACTCGTAGGATGCGCTGACGATGCTCAGCACCGTGATGCCCAGCGTGCAGATGAGCAGGGCGGCTCGCGTGTAGTTGTCGCTGCGGAAGGCGGCGATAGGTTCATCACTCTTGTTGATGTACATCGCCTTCACCACGCGCAGGTAGTAGTAGAGCGAGATGACCGTGTTAGCCAAGGCGATGAACACCAGCAGGTGGAAGCCGCTGTGGAAGGCCGCCGCGAAGATGAAGAACTTCGAGAAGAAGCCTGCAAACGGCGGGATGCCCGCCAGCGAGAACAGGCAGAGCGTCATCAGGAATGCCAGGCGCGGATTGGTCGTGTAGAGGCCGTTGTATTCCGTCAGCGTGAATTTGTGTGCGCGCAGGGCCACGATGGTGATGACGGCAAACACGCCCAGGTTGGCGAAAAGGTAGATCAGAATGTAGTAAACCAGTGCTGTCATACCCTGTGCGCTGCCGGCGATGACGCCCAGCATGATGTAGCCTGCCTGCGAGATACTCGAAAAGGCCATCAGTCGCTTCAGGTTCTCCTGGCGCAGGGCGAAAAGATTGGCCAGCGTGATGGAGGCAATGATGATCCAATAGAGGAGCGTTTGCCACTGCTCAACCATCGGTGCGAACACTTTGACAAGCATGGCCATCAGCACGAAAGCGGCCGAGCCTTTGGAAATGACACTCAGATAGGCCGTCACCGTCGAAGGAGCACCTTCGTAGACATCGGCTGTCCAGAGGTGGAAGGGCACAAGTGAGATCTTGAATCCCATACCTGACAGGAAGAACACAAAGGCCATTATTTGCAGGGCACTGCCGTCCAGATGAGCAGGAATGTCTGCAAAATAAAGTGTACCCACTGTGCCATAGATAAGCGAGATGCCGTAGAGCAGCAGGCCGCTGGAAAACAGTGCCATCAGGATGTATTTGGCGCCAGCCTCGGCCGAATGGTGGCGGTACTTGTCGAAAGCCACTAGCGCGGCCATCGGCACGCTGGCCGTCTCCAGGCCGATGAAGAACATCAGGAAGTGGCCGGCGGAAATCATCAGATACATGCCCAGCAACGTAGAGAGGGTGAGGAAGTAGAACTCACCTTGCTTGTGGCACGTGTCGGGGCGACGCATCCATTCGTGTGCCATCAGGAAGACAATCAAGGTACCGATGCTCAGGATGGACTTCACGATGTGCTGGATGGGCGAATTGTAGTACATACCGCCGAAAACTTCGGCCACGGGACCGGGCACAATGGTTACCAGCGTATGTAGGGCCATGAGAGCCACGGGCAGCATAGTATTCAGCACGGGCCGTCCGTCGCGCTTGTGTGCGTCGGGACTCATGAACAGGTCGGCTATGAAGAGGATGAGGATGACAGCTATCAGCGACAGCTCTTCTTTCATCACGAGAAATTGACTATAATCCATTTTGTTAATTGTTAATTGAAAATTGAAAATTGAGAATTATTGAATGGAGAACTGAAAATGGATTGTTAATTTTCAATTCTCCATTTTCAATTATCCATTTATCAGTGTTACGATGGGCAGCACGCTGTCGCCTATCATTCCGCTGATCCACCACGGAGCCATACCCAGGGCAGCTACGCAGACGATGAGGATGATAACCGCCGTGCGTTCGTCCCATGTGGCGTCGGTCAACGTCAGGTGATGCTCGTTGGTACAGGTACCGTAGAGAATCTTGCCCACTAGACGCAGGATGTAGACCGCCGTGATGACAATACTGCAGCAGGCGATCACGGTCCACGTGCGATGGAACACGTCGGCATGCTGGAAGGCACCGTTGAAGATGGTCATTTCGGCCACAAAGCCGCTCAAGCCCGGCAGACCCAGGTTGGCCAGACCGGCAATGACATAGCAGACGGAGAGGAACGGCATAATCTTCATCAGGCCCGACAGCTCGCGGATGTCGCGGGTGTGCGTCCGTCCGTAAATCATACCGATGAGGGCAAAGAAGAGGGCCGTCATCAGGCCGTGGCTCAACATCTGGAGCACGGCACCCGTACAGGCCGTCTGGTTCATCATCAGGATGGCGAAGAGCACCAGGCCGCAGTGGCTCACCGAGGAGTAGGCGTTGATGTATTTCAAGTCAGTCTGTACGCAGGCCGAGAAGGCACCATAGACAACCGAAATACCTGTCAGTACCAGGAATATCCAACCCAGCTCATTGGCAGCTTCGGGCATCAGATACATGGCGATGCGGAAGCAACCGTAGCCTCCCAGCTTCATCAGTACGCCCGCGTGGAGCATGGACACCGCCGTCGGCGCCGAAGCATGACCGTCAGGGCTCCACGTGTGGAAAGGGAAGAGAGCACCCAGCACGCCAAATCCCAGGAAGGTGAGCGGGAACCAGATGCGCTGTTGTTCGACGGGTATGTTGTGCAGGGCGGCTATTTCGGTGAGATTCATTGTTGTGGCGCCGCTGCCGTAGTAGATACCCAGGATACCTATCAGCAGGAAGGCCGAACCGCCCATCAGCATCAGCGTCAGCTTCATGGCGGAGTATTCCTTGCGGCCCGAACCCCACACGCCGATGAGCAGATACATCGGTATCAGCGCCACTTCATAGAACATGAACATGGTGAACAGGTCGATGGAAATAAAGAAACCGAACACGCCCAGTGACAGGAACGTGAACCACAGGAAATATTCCTTGGTGAGCGGCTGCAGTCGCCATGAGGCGAAGGTACCTGTAAAGACAATGATGGCCGAAAGCAGCAGCATGGCTACGGATATGCCGTCTACTCCTACCGAGTAGTGGATGTTGAGGGCAGGATACCAGGCTACGTCGGCGCAGAAAAGCATTTCGTTGGTAGCTCCTCCGGCACGGGCGTTGAGATACATCACGGTGAGCACACCTGCCAGCACGAGCAGGGCCGAAGCTCCCGTCACCATCACGGCACGTATCTGGCCGATGCCGCGTGCCAGCCACAGGCCGAGAAGCATCAGCAGGGGAATCAGAACAAATAAGGATAAGAAGTTCATTTTATTTAATGGATAATTGAAAATTGAAAATTGAAAATGAAAAGTTGAAATCTCCCTTCTCCATTTTCCATTATATAATTAAAATAAGTATCAGGGCCAGTGTTCCCAGCAGGAAGACCAAAGCATATTGCTGGATGCGTCCGCTTTGCAGGCCGCGTATCTCGTCGCTGGTCGCTTCGGCACCCCATGCCAGGAAGTTGAAGAACCCGTCCACCACGTGGCGGTCCCACCAGGCGATGGGGCGGCTGATGCATCCGAAGATGATCTTGTGCGTGATGAACTGATAAATTTCGTCAATGTAGAAGCGGTGGTAGGCAGCTGTCCACAGGCCACGGAAGCGACGTTGCAGGGCGTCGGCCAAAGGCTGGCGCTCATACAGGTACATCGGAGTGGCAATCGCAATGGCCAGGGCAGCCACGGCGATGCTTGTGCCGGCCACGCTCTTGTCGATGTGGATGTCGTAGGCCAGTCCGTTGGACGAAACCAGGTGTCCGAAAGGAATGAAACCAGCCACAAGGGTAATGGCAGCCAGTACCATCAGCGGGAAAGTCATGCTCAACGGACTTTCGTGCGGTGTATGTTCAGCATGAAGTTCCTTGTTCTCTTTACCCCAGAAGATGCCGAAGTAGAGGCGGAACATATAGAAGGCTGTCATGGCGGCGATAATCGTCATAATCCATCCCATGGCAGGGCTGAACTGGAAGCAGGCTGTCAGAATCTCGTCCTTCGAGAAGAAGCCCGAGAACGGCGGGATGCCCGCAATGGCCAGACAGGCGATGAGGAATGTCCAGTGGGTGATGGGCATATACTTGCGTAGACCTCCCATGGCCGACATCTCGTTGCTGTGGACGGCATGGATGATGCTGCCCGCGCCGAGGAAGAGCAGGGCCTTGAACATGGCGTGGGTGAAGAGGTGGAACATGCCTGCCATGTAACCCAAGCCTCCTTCGTGAGGGTCGGCCGAGGTACATACGCCGAGAGCCACCATCATGAAGCCGATCTGCGAAATGGTGGAGAAGGCCAGCACACGCTTGATGTCGCTCTGCACGCAGGCTACCGATGCCGCATAGAAAGCGGTGAAGGCACCCACGTAGGCCACGATGTGAAGCGTCTCGGGCGCATAGGCGATGAACAGCGGGAACATGCGGGCCACCAGATAGACACCCGCTACCACCATCGTAGCGGCATGGATGAGGGCACTGACAGGCGTCGGACCCTCCATGGCGTCGGGCAGCCAGATGTGCAGGGGGAACATGGCACTCTTGCCTGCACCGCCGATGAACATCAGCCCCAAGGCCAGCGGAAGCATGGCACCACCTTTGGCCAAAGCCATCTCAGTGGGGGTGAATGTATAGGTGCCTGCATAGTAACCATACACCAGGATACCGATGAGGAAGCCCAGGTCGGCGAAGCGCGTCACGATGAACGCTTTCTTCGAAGCGGCGATGGCGGCAGGTTTGGTATAATAGAATCCGATGAGCAGATAGGATGATACACCCACCAGCTCCCAGAAGAGGTACATCTGGAAGATGTTCGTGGCTACCACCAGCCCCAGCATGGACATGGTGAAGAGCGACAGAAAGGCATAGTAGCGCTGGAAGCCCCGTTCGCCCTTCATGTAGCCGAAGGAGTAGATGTGCACCATCAGGCTGACGGTGGAGATGACGATGAGCATCACTACCGAGATGGGGTCGAGCAGGATACCCATGTCGATGCTCAGGTTCTCGCTGAAGGGCAGCCAGTGGAAGTTGTAGGGCATCAGCGTGGCATACGTTCCGTTGGCCAGCCGTGGTGCGCTGAAGTAGCTCCAGGCCGTCAGGTAGGAGAGCACGGCCACTGCGCCCAGCACCACGGTACCGATGAGGCCCGCCGTGCGGTGTGTCATCCATTTGCCCCCAATCCCCAGCGTGAGGAAAGAGAGGAACGGAAGGAGAAGAATAAGAATTGTATATTCCATAATAATGGATAATTTAAAATTGAAAATTAAAACCTAATACCCAAAACCTAATCCATCAGAATCACCACTTCATTTCGTCCAGATTGTTCACCTGGATGCTTCGGATGTTGCGGTAGATGTTGATCATGATGGCAATAGCAATGGCCGTTTCGGCAGCCGAGATGGCGATGGAGAACAGGGCGAAGAAATAACCTTCAAGGCTTCCCGGAAAAAGAAAGCGGTTGAACACGGCAAAGTTGATGTCTGTAGCGTTCAGTATCAGCTCGATGGAAATCAATATGGCCAGTGTGTTGCGGCGGGTGAAGAATCCGTAGATACCCGCAAAGAACATGATGGCCGACACGATCAGGTAATATTCCATGTGTATCATAAGTCGTAATTTTTTTATTGTTATCTCTTTCGTGCAATTAGTAGTCCACCCACGATGCAGGCCAGCAGCAGGAGGCTGACAGCCTCGAAGGGCAGCAGGTAGCCGTATTTGTCGCTGCTGAACATCTGTTGGCCGATGGTACTGAAGCTAACTTCTATCGGTTTTAGGTCGGTCGTGGCCAGGAACTTGTGCTTCAGGGTGATGAAGAGCACGATGGCGGCTCCCGCGATGGTGGTGCCAAGTCCGGCCAGGAACTTGCTCCGCTTTAGTTTGACAGCTTTATCGCCCTCACCGCTAGTGAGCAGGATGGAGAAGACGTAGAGTACAACGATACCGCCCGCATATACCATGATCTGCACGGAGCCCAGGAAGGTATATCCCAGAAGGAAATAGATGCCGGCCGTACCGAAGAGCACGAACAGCAGATAGGTGGCCGAACGCACCATGCGTGTGGTGGTCACCGTCAGCAGGGAGAAGACGGTGATGAAGGCCGCCAGAAAGTAAAATATGACTGTTTCAAGAGTTATTTCCATTTCTTCTTAATCATTAGTGGTTAGTTTTTTCTTCTCTTCCACATGGCTGCCCGGGTGGTTGAGGGTGAGGATGAGTTTCGAGCGGTCGAACACGGCATGTTCGAACTGCTGGTCGAAGGTGATGGCGCCGTGTGGGCAGGCGTTGACGCAGAGCTGGCAGAACATGCACGAACCGAGGTTGTACTCATACTTGGCAAGTATTTTTTTCTTCTTGCCGTCCTCTGTCTCGACGGTTTCGCTTGTCACGCGGATGGTGCCGTTGGGGCAGGCCATCTGGCACAGGCCGCAGGCCACGCAGCGGTGCTCGTTCTGCTCGTTGTGGGGCATGACGAGGGTGCCGCGGAAGCGGTCGAACATCTTCAGCTCCTTGCGGTTTTCGGGGTATTGCTCCGTTACCTTGGGCGTGAAGAACTCACGCATGGTGGTCTTCAGGCCGATGGACAAGCTCTTGATGCCCTTGAAGAAGCTGCTGAAATAAGTGTTGTTATTTTCCATTATTGCTGATTGATAATTTTTATACCTAATACCTGATACTTTTAAAAGTGCAGTTCGTATGCCACCACGATGCTCATGAGCAGCAAGTTGAGCATGGACAGGGGAATGAGGTATTTCCATTCCAGTGTCAGGATCTGGTCGATGCGCAGGCGGGGGAACGTCCATCGCATCCACATCATGAGGAACACGACGAAAAATGCCTTGCCGAAGAACCAAACGAAGCCGGGGATGTAGTCCATCGCCGTGTTGAAGCCGTCCAGTCCCGCGATGTGCAGCGGCATCCATCCGCCCAGAAAGACGGTAGCGGCAATGGCGGCCACGATGAACAGGTTCAGATACTCCGCCAAGTAATAGAAGCCAAAGTGCATGCCGCTGTATTCTGTGTGGTAACCGGCAGTCAGTTCGCTTTCGGCCTCGGGTAAGTCGAAAGGCCCTCGATTACATTCGGCGTTTCCGGCGATGAGGTAGATGATGAAAGCGATGACTGCAGGAATGTGCCCTTTGAAGATGAGCCATCCGTCGGCTTGTCCACTTACGATTTCCGATATTTGAAGTGTGCCAGTCAGTACTACCATTGTCAGAATACTCATTCCTACAGATAGCTCATAGCTGACAATCTGCGCACCGCTTCGCATGGCGCCGATGAGCGAGAATTTGTTGTTGGAGCTCCATCCGGCCAGCAGAATGCCCACTACGCCGATGCTCGACGCGGCCAGGAAGAAGAAGAGCCCCACGTTGAAGTCGAGCACTTCCAGCCCCTTGTTCACAGGCAGGCACGAGAAGGTGAGGAACGAGGCCAGTATCACCATGTAGGGGGCCAGGTTGTAGAGGAAGCGGTCGGCACCCTTGGGGGTGAAGATTTCCTTGGTGAGCATCTTGAACACGTCGCAGAACACCTGTAGGGAGCCGTACTTGCCCACACGGTTCGGGCCGAGGCGGCACTGGAAGAAGGCACACACCTTGCGCTCCATGTAGATGAGGATGATGGCGAGGATGGCATACATCAGCACGATGCACACGCCTATGACGACACACTCGATGAAGACCGCTAGCCCTTCGGGCATCAGGGAGGTCAGCATTTGGTGTATCCAGCTTGTTACAATACTAAAGTCAAACATTTATTTAATTGATAATTGATGATTGATAATTGAGAATGGGCGGCTGGCAAGCCATTTTCCATTCTCCATTTTCCATTCTCCATTGATTATCTGTCGATGTCGGGCACCACATAGTCCAGCGTACCTCCGATGGCGATGAGGTCGGCAATCTTCGCGCCGCGGCAGATGGTGTTCACTGTACCCACCAGTGGCAGGCCTGTGGCACGGTAGTGCAGACGGTAGGGAGTCTTGTCGCCACGGCTCTCGAGGTAAACGCCAAACTCACCGCGGCTGCCTTCGACGGCGGCATACCAGCTGCCTTCAGGCACGCGGATGATAGGTTTCATCTTCTCCTGATAGGGGCCTTCGGGGATGTTGTCGATGAGCTGCTCGATGATGTGGAGGCTCTCTTCAATCTCGCTCATGCGCACCATGTAGCGGGCAAAGCAGTCGCCCTCGGTGCGGACTATCTCGTTGAACTGCACTTCATTGTAGGCGGCATAGGGCATGCGCTTGCGCACGTCGCAGGCCCATCCGCTGGCACGGCCTGTACCTCCTGTCGCTCCGAAGGAGATGGCGTCCTCGCGGCTCAGCACGCCGATGCCCTTGAGGCGCTGCTGGGCGATGATGTTGCCTGTGAAGATGTCGTGATACTCCTTCAGGTTGTGGCGCATGTAGGGGATGAATTCCTTGACGCGCTTCACGAAGTTGGGATGGATGTCGGCCTGCACACCTCCGATGGTGTTGTAGTTCAGGATGAGGCGTCCGCCGCAGGTCTCCTCGAAGATGTCGAGCACCTTCTCGCGGTCGCGGAAGCCATAGAGGAAGGCTGTCGTGGCACCCAGGTCCTGGCAGAGGCAGGAGAAGAACAGGATGTGCGAGTCGATGCGCTGCAGCTCGTCCATGATGGTGCGGATGTACTGCACGCGGCGGCTCACCTCCACGCCCATGGCCTTCTCGATGCACATGCACAGCGCGTGGCGGTTCTGCATGGCGCCCAGGTAGTCCAGACGGTCGGTCAGGGCCAGTGTCTGCGGGTAGGTCAGGCTTTCGTTCATCTTCTCGATGCCGCGGTGGATGTATCCGCAGTTCACGTCAATCTTGTGGATGTTCTCGCCCTCGAGCGACACACGGAAGCGCAGCACGCCGTGCGTGGCGGGATGTTGGGGGCCAATGTTCACCACATATTCGTCGTCGCCGAAGAGCACCGTTTCCTCTTCGGTCGTCTCGCCGTCTTGTGTGGTTTTTATTTCATAGGTGGTGTCCACGGTCTCTTCGTTGGTCATGCGCAGGGGGTTCTCCTTCTGTGGGTCGTTATCCTTGCGCAAGGGGTAGCCTACCCAGTCGTTGCGGAGAAAGAGGCGTCGCATGTCGGGATGTCCCACAAAGCGGATGCCGAAGAAGTCGTATACTTCGCGTTCAGGAAATTCGGCTCCGCGCCAGATGTCGGTTACCGAAGGCAGTTCGGGTTGTTCGCGGTCGAGGGTCGATGTCTTCACCACCATGCGTTGGCCGTTCTCGGTCGACTCCAGGTGGTAGACTACGCCAAGGCCTCTCAGCGTGTCTTCCGCGTCCTTTTCGTCGGGTACTCCCCAGTCCATGCCTGTCAGGCTTTCCAGGAAGTCCATTTTCTTTTCGTTCCGCAAGCGTAGCATCTCGTCATGCAGCTGTTGCGGTTTGATGTATAGTGTCTTTTCTTCCATATTATTCTTCATTCTTCATTTCCTCGTTCTTCATTTTTCTGTTCACTCCTCCGAAGAATTTTTCAATCTTCACCTTGCGCTGCAGCTGCATCATGCCGTAGAGGAAGGCTTCGGGGCGCGGAGGACAGCCGGGCACATAGACGTCGACGGGCAGTATCTGGTCCACGCCCTGCACCACGTGGTAGGACTTGCGGAAGGGGCCTCCGCTGACGGCGCATCCGCCCACGGCCACTACGTATTTGGGGTCGGCCATCTGGTCGTACAGACGTCGGAGTACGGGGGCCATCTTGTGGGTGATGGTACCGCTCACGAGGATGACGTCGGCCTGTCGGGGGCTGTTGCGGGTCACTTCGAAACCGAAGCGTGCGATGTCGTATCGGGCGGCACACACGGCCATGAACTCGATACCACAGCAGCTGGTAGCGAAGGTCAGAGGCCAGAGGGAATTGCTGCGGCCCCAGTCGATAAGCGTATCTAATGCTCCTACTACGACGTTCACGCCGCCGGCGTTCAGTTCTTGAATGATTTTCTCGAGTGTTTCGTTGTCCTGAAATTCTTCGTAAGGGATGGACTTGATGACGGGTTTCTTCGTTACTTCCATTCGAGTGCTCCTTTCCGCCAGGCATAAGCCAGTCCCAGCACTAATACAAAGAAAAAGAAGAGGATACCTGTTAAAGTTTGCGGTCCCAGTTGTTTCACAGTGATAGCCCATGGAAAAAGAAAGACCGTTTCTACTTCAAACATTAGAAAAAGAATAGCGAAGAGGTAATAGCCTACGCGGAACTGCATCCATGAACGGCCTCGGGTAGGAATACCGCATTCATAGGGCTCCATCTTCTGTGGATTGTACGAGCGGGGCGCTATCGCATGAGAAATGGCGATGACTACGCCCACGAAAATGACAGCCGTCAACACGACGGTAACTAAGAAGGTAAAATTCATAAATCTGACAAGATTTTAGTGTTTGTTATGGGGAGACGTTTCTCCCCTTTTCATTTTCGGTCTGCAAAATTACAAATAAGAATTTATCTATTTGTAATCTCGGAATGACAAAAAATGGTTTTTTTTACACTTTTTATCCTATGTCAAACTTAACTAAAGTAATGCTCGATTTTCTTGATCATCATACTTAGGCAGAAAACAACAACATGATCTCCTGGTTGTATTAGGGTATTACCTGTTACGACGACACCTTCGCCCTGACGGATAAGGCCGCCGATAGTGACTCCTTTGGGCATACCTAAATCTTTAACTGGATGTTTGGTGATCTTGGAGCCTGCCTTGACTGTGAATTCGGCTACATCGGCATTGGCTACAGTCAGGCACTTTACGTTGCTTACGTCGGCATCAAGCATCATTTGGTAGATATGGCTGGCGGCTATCATCTTCTTATTAATTACAGTGCCGATATCTAAGCTTTCAGCCATGCCGATGTAGTCGATGTTTTCTACTTCTGCTACAGTTTTACGTACACCCATACGTTTGGCGGCCAGACAAGCCAAGATGTTTGTTTCAGAATTGCCTGTCAGTGCCACAAAAGCTTCTGTATTCTTCAATCCCTCTTCCAACAGTAAGTCCATGTCGCGACCATCTCCATTTATGATCATAATTCGATCATCTAATATTTCGCTCAAGCGATTGCATCGGCTCAGGTCGTTGTCGATGATCTTCATTTGCATGTAATCGGGGATATATTGTGCTGTTCGTGTGGCAATCCGACTTCCTCCCATGATCATAACGTTGCGTACGTCAGGATAATCTTCCTTGCCCGCTACTTTGCGTACGTAGGGGATATATTTGCGTGTAGTGGTAAAATAGACAATATCATGCAGCTTGATGACGTCGTCGCCTCGTGGAATAAGTGTCTCGTTGCCTCGTTTGATAGCTACGATGTGGTAGGGAAGGTCAGGACCTCCTAATTGGTGTAGAGGTATGTTTAGAATTTCTGCCTTTTCACGCATTTTGGTACCTATCAAGATCAGGGCTCCTCCACAGAATTCCCACCATTGACGCACCCAACTCATGCGGATAGAGGCTACGATTTCTTTGGCGGCCAACATCTCTGGATAGATCAGTGAGTGGACACCCAATTTTTGGAAAAAATCTTTGTTTTTGGGCAATAAGTATTCGTAGTTGTCTATGCGGGCAACGGTTTTTTGTGCGCCAAGATTAGCTGCTAGCAAGCAAGCTGTGACGTTGCGGCTTTCATCAGGAGTGACGGCGATGAACAAGTCGGCATCTTCTACGCCGGCTTCCTTCAGGCCAGATACGGATGTCGGAGAGTCGTTGAAAGCCATCAGGTCGAAGTTCGATCCGAAGGCGTTGAGGCGTTCTTCGTTTTCGTCCATCAGGATGATGTCTTGCTTCTCGCGCGAGAGCAACTTGGCTAGGTGTGTGCCTACTGCGCCGGCACCAGCTATGATGATTTTCACTTTACAATCAGAATATTAATCGTTAATTATTCATTGTCTATTGTTCATTGATAATTGGTGGCAGATGCCTTCTTCGTCCATGCCGCACAGGTGGTAGAGCTCGGCCACTGTACCATGTTCGATGAACTGGTCGGGCACGCCAATACGGCGCACGTCGGGCTTGTAACCATGGTCGGCCATAAACTCCAGCACGGCGCTGCCCATGCCTCCGCTGATGACGCCGTCTTCCACTGTGACGATGCGTTGAAAACGTTGGCCTATCTCGTGGAGCATTTCCTCGTCCAGTGGCTTGAGGAAGCGCAGGTCGTAGTGGGCGATAGACAATCCTTGCTCTTTTTCGGCTCGCGCGATGGCGCGTGCTGCTATGTTGCCGATAGGACCCAGTGTGACGACGGCTATGTCCGTGCCATCCTTCAGGCGGCGTCCTTTGCCCACGGGTATCTCTTCCAGCGGGCAGCGCCAGTCGAGCAGTACGCCTCGTCCACGCGGATAGCGGATGACGAACGGACCCTTGTCGGGCAGCTGGGCGGTGTACATCAGGCGGCGCAGTTCGTGCTCGTCCAGAGGCGAGGCGATGGTCAGGTTGGGGATGGGGCGGAAGTAGGCCAGGTCGAATACGCCGTGGTGTGTGGGGCCGTCTTCGCCCACCAGGCCGGCACGGTCCAGGCAGAGCACCACGGGCAGGCGCAGCAGGGCGATGTCGTGTATCACGTTGTCGTAGGCACGCTGCATGAAGCTCGAGTAGATGTTGCAGAAGGGTTGCAGCCCTTCCTTGGCCATGCCGCCCGAGAAGGTGGCCGCGTGTCCCTCGGCGATGCCCACGTCGAAGGCGCGGTCGGGCATGGCTTCCATGAGCTTGTTCATGGAGCAGCCGGTGGGCATGGCGGGCGTCACGCCCACGATGCGTGGGTTCTGCCGTGCCAGCTCCACGAGTGTCTCGCCGAAGACGTCCTGGTAGAGGGGCGGCAGGTGGCTGGTGTCGGCCAGGATGCGTTCGCCCGTGTCGGGGTTGAACTTGCCGGGCGCGTGCCACACGCCGGGATCTTTTTCGGCCGGCTCGAAGCCCTTGCCCTTGGTGGTGTGCAGGTGAAGTATCTTGGGGCCCTTCAGGTCCTTGATGTCGTGGAGCACGCGGGCCAGATTCTTCACGTCGTGTCCGTCGATGGGCCCGAAGTATCGGATGTTCATGCCTTCGAAGATGTTCTGCTGCTGGGCGGCCATGGACTTTAGGCTGTTGGCAAAGCGGATGAGGGCCTTGCGCCGCTCTTCGTTGAGGATGCCCATCTTGAAGAGGATGCGCGACATCTTGAAGCGCAGCTGGTTGTAGCGGTTGCTCGTGGTGAGGTTGAAGAGGTACTGCTTCATGCCTCCCACGCTGCGGTCGATGGCCATGTCGTTGTCGTTCAGGATGATGAGCAGGTCGTTCGGCGTGGACGAGGCATTGTTCAGCCCCTCGAAGGCCAGTCCGCCGCTCATGCTGCCGTCGCCGATGACGGCCACCACCCTGCGGTCTGTTTCGCCCTTCTGCCGGGCGGCCACGCACATGCCCAGGGCGGCCGAAATGGAGTTCGACGCATGTCCGCAGGCAAAGGTGTCGTATTCGCTCTCTTCGGGCGAGGGGAAGGGCTTGATGCCCTTGAAGCGGCGGTTGGTCGAGAAGGCGTCGCGACGTCCCGTCAGTATCTTGTGCCCATAGGCTTGGTGCCCCACGTCCCACACGATGCGGTCGTAAGGCGTATTATAGACGTAATGCAAGGCCACGGTGAGTTCTACAGTACCCAGGCTGGCGGCAAAGTGTCCAGGGTTACGCGCCACTTCTTCGATGATGTCCTGTCTCAATTCCTTGCAGACTTCGGGCAGCTGTTCTACCCTCAGTTTCCGCAAGTCTTCAGGGGTAGTGATGCTGTTCAGCAAGCTATATGTAGTCAGGTCCGTATCCATCTTTCTATTGCTATGGTATGTTATAATAGAATGCAAAAGTAACAAAAAGAAATCGGATGTCGGAAATAATTTGCGGAAAAACAATGGATGGCGCGCGTTTCGTCGTTTGGACAAACGCATCGATTTATGTTAATAAAACTAATACATTGCTTTGTGAGGTGGAAAGCAGTGCTTTCGTGCAGGTAAAACGATGTTTTCTGTTTATCATTACGGGCAGTAGGGAACTGAATGTGCAGATTGTTCAGAAAATGGCAGGTCGCTTGTCTGTCGAGGCGTGAATGGGAAAGCTTGTATCGGCCGACATTTTCAAGTGGGCGAAAATCTTTATTGGGAAAGATGTTTTCTTGAAATATAGTCTTATCTTTGCGAAAAACTAATTCTTTTTTCATTATGAGTACAATCTTACAGCTTGCTCCGCAGAATGTGTGGAAGCATTTTTATTCACTGACCCAGATACCCCGCCCGTCAGGGCATGTAGAAAAAGTGACCGAATTTCTGGTGAACTTCGGCAAAGAACTTGGATTGGAGTCGTTTGTCGACGAGGTCGGCAATGTCATCATTCGTAAGCCGGCTACTCCAGGCATGGAGAATCGCAAAGGGGTCATCCTGCAGGCCCACATGGACATGGTGCCGCAGAAGAACAATGATACAGTACATGATTTTACAAAAGATCCGATCGAAACCTATGTGGACGGCGATTGGGTGAAGGCTAAAGGTACGACTTTGGGTGCCGACAATGGCTTGGGTGTAGCGGCTGCCATGGCAGTGCTCGAGGCTCAGGACTTGAAGCACGGTCCTTTGGAAGTGCTCATTACGAAGGATGAAGAGACGGGCATGTATGGTGCTTTCGGCCTTAAGGAAGGTACCCTGAAGGGGGATATCCTGCTCAATCTCGACTCGGAGGATGAAGGTGAACTCTACATCGGTTGCGCAGGTGGTATCGACATCACTGCCATGCTGGAGTATAAGGAAGAGGCACCTGCCGAAGGTTTTGTAGCCCGCAAGCTGACGTTGAAAGGGCTTCGTGGCGGACATTCTGGTTTGGAAATCAATCAGGGACGAGGCAACGCCAATAAGTTACTGGCTCGTGTGGTACATGACCTGTTGGTCGAGTTCGATTGCCAGCTGGCTAGTTTCGAGGGTGGTAACATGCGCAATGCCATCCCACGCGAGGCACATGCCGTTTTGCTGTTCAACCCAGAAGATATGGATGGGCTGAATGAATACATTCAAGAATATGAAGCTCAGATCAACGATGAGTACACGACTATCGAGAGCAACATCAGCTTGAAGATGGAGGAAACAGACGTACCTGCTGCTGTAGTACCAGAGGAAATTCAGGACAACATGATCAATGTGCTGATGGCTTGTCAGGACGGTGTGATGCGTATGATACCGACTGTGCCCGATACAGTAGAAACTTCCTCCAATCTAGCCATCGTCATCATTGCCGGCGGAAAGGCGGAAGTGCGTATTTTGGCGCGCAGCTCGTGTGACACGATGAAGGATTTTCTGGCCGACAGCTTGGCCTCTTGTTTCTCGATGGCTGGTATGAAGGTAGAGTTCAGCGGAGCCTATTCTGGCTGGCAACCTAATGTCAATTCTCCTATTTTGCAGGCCATGAAGTTGTCTTATAAAGAACAATTTGGAGTTGAACCTGCTGTAAAGGTCATCCATGCCGGATTGGAGTGTGGCATCATTGGCGCTACCTATAAGAATCTCGATATGATTTCTTTTGGCCCAACGTTGCGTTCTCCTCACTCACCTGACGAACGTGCTTATATCCCAACAGTAGCGAAGTTCTACGATTTCTTGGTTGCTACGCTGGCCAAGACTCCTGAGAAATAAGTCTTTTATATAATATAAGGTATAAGGACCGCATTCCTCTGTATAGGGATGCGGTTTTTTTCTGCCAATCTGTCTGCCTCGCATGACAAAAAATACATTTTGGCAGAGAATGATATGTGTGAACTTTAGAAAAATTGATGCAGGTCAAGAAATATGCTATAAAACATATTTTTCGCCTTCTGAACGCTTGCGATTTTAAATAAAGGCACTAATTTTGTGTTGTAAAACATGAAATCAATGAGATTTCGGTAAGTTTTCAATAGGATAACAAAATTGTTTTAGGAGGATAACAAAATGAAAATGTTAAAGAAAATCTTTAAGAATGTCGGAAAGGCCGACAAGAACATTTGGGGTTATGTAATGCTCTAAGCATTTACATTCCCCAATTGAAAAAGAGAATTGAAAACCAGTTTCAACTATTAGTAAAGAAAGGGTTTTGATTATGAAAAAATTATTGGTTTATTTGATAAATGCTTTGTCCATTATGGGCGAAAGCGAAATGCTCTCCATGGGATATGGAAGCGAGAGATAAAGCACATTTAGTTGAAAAGCAAATTAATAATAAGCGGAGACGTACGTTGAGTATATCTCCGCTTTTTTATTAGTCGTCTGGGATAGATGTTCAGAATGTTTCGCCAGGTTGAGGCCAACAAGGTGAAGGTACATGCATCTTTTTCATGGCTTGGTCAAACTCTTGTACCATTTCAGGGTATTTGTTGGCCAAATTGGTTGTTTCGGATGGATCCTCCTTTAAATTGTATAACTCTAAAGGCTGGTCGGGTTTGATGGTTACGCATTTCCAGTCGCCTTTGCGTGCTGCACGTTGCTTGCCTGGGAATTCCCAATAAAGCATTCGGTCGTTTGTGTTTATCTGCTGACCATAGAAAAGAGGGAGAATATTCATACCATTGAGGTCCTTGGGCAGATAGGCAGTAGCTTCAGTCAAAGCGGCAAGTGTTGGCATCATGTCTGGGAAATAGATCATGTTTTCGAGTTTCTGTACAGGGACCTTGCCGGGCTGGTTAACGATGAAGGGGACGCGTATTCCGCCTTCATAGAGCATTCCTTTCCGTCCTTTGAAACCGGCATTGCAATTCAACACTTCGAGAGGGGCCTGAATAGCAGCTCCATTATCTGATGCAAAGATAATCAGTGTGTTTTCTCGTAGATTGAGTTGCTCCAGCTCGTTTAGCAACCGGCCGATGGCAGCATCCATGTGTGTGATGAGGGAAGCGTACCGTTTGGTGTCTGGTGTCCATGTTTCTTGCCCTTCATACCAAGCTGTTTGGTCTATGTTATAGGGCTCATGAGGTGCATCGTAGGCAAGGTATAGGAAGAAGGGATTGTTTTTATTTCTGCGAATGAAGGCAATGGCATCATTGGTGCTCAAGTCGTTATTGTGTATACCATGTTTCCTGTTTGCATTTTCAGGGATATTGATAAGTGAGTCGCCATGGAAACGATAGTAGGGATAATAGTAGGGCGAATTGCTATGGACGGTAGAAATGGTCCATCCGTAGAATTCGTCAAAGCCTCGATGGTTGGGAGACGCACCTTTGTCGTAGCCGTCCAAGTGCCATTTATTAACCAGGCATGTACGATAACCTGCTGCGCTGAGCACGGTGGCGATTGTCGTGTCTTGGGGTAGCAGATTGGCCCGTCGTACGATCGTGGAGTCTCCGCCAGGATTCACTTTGATGCCGGCAATGCCTCCAGCAGTACACATATTATCGCGTATACGAGTATTTCCTGTATTTTTTCCTGTCATCAATGCACATCTCGATGGTGAACTAATGCCACTTCCTGCATAACATTGTTCAAAGCGCGTACCAGTTTCAGCCAGCTTGTCAATGTTGGGCGTCTGTACGTATTTGTTGCCATAGCAGGATAGGTCGCCGTATCCCATGTCGTCGGCCAAGATGAAGATGACGTTTGGCCTGTCGGGCGTTGCCTGTTTATCCTTCTCATGCGTGGAAAGGCAGGATGTGAGAGCAATGCCGGCTGTGCACAAGCTGCCGGCAAGAATAAGGTTTTTCATGTCAAAAAGTGGATTATAGTTGGTTTTCGATGCTAAATATATAATAAAGAAAAGTAAGATAGGGCAGCCTGAGTCGATAAATAACGCTTTGAAGGTGCGAAAAGAACAAAAGCAAAAGTGCCTCAGTCAAAATAGACAGTTTGTGTGATACCTAATTCATTGTTTCCTTTCTGGTAATATACCTAATTTTAGTGATTGTACTATCCATGCCGATGCGCTATCTTTGCAACATCAGATTTGAATGAATTAGTTAGTCATAATTACGTAACCACTTTTATTAAGGTAAATAAATCCCCGCTTCCCGATGTGATATCGTGGAGCGGGATTTTTTTTTAGAGCTATTACAAATTAACGCAGATTGATGCAGGCAATTATAGATATCTGTATCAATCTGCGTAATTTATGATGAAGGAATACTTTTAAAGTTTCTCCTTGATGTCGCTCAACTCCACTAGCTTGTTGACGATGGCATAGATGGTGAGGCCGGCGGGCGAGTGTATCTGCAGCTTGCGCGCGATGTTGCGGCGGTGGGTGATGACGGTGTGGATGCTCAGGAAGAGCTTGTCGGCAATAGCTTTGTTCGTCATGCCCTTCACAACGCAGGTCACGATTTCCTTTTCGCGCTGGCTCAGCGTGTCCGATTCGTTGTCCTTCTCCTCCTCTTCCTCCTCGTCGCCACGGAGCAGGCCGTTCAGCTTGGCGGCGATGATGTCGAGGTCATCGCAGATGGAGAAGCGCTCGTCGTACTCCTTCAGCACGTTGTTGTGCGTTACCGACGAGATGAGGGCGATGTACTTCACACCCGTCAGGCGGGGATGTTCGGCCTTGAAGGCGGGCAGGTTGAACCATCCGTCGAACGAAGGATTGATGATGACCATGTCCGGCTGGTGCAGGTGGGCGTAGTGGCTCAGCGCTTCGACCGAGTTCACCTCGATGGGATGGATGTCGAGGTTGGGGATGCGTTTCAATACGGCCGATACGCCACTTCGGATGATGATGGACGCTTCGGCCACGACTATCTTCAACGACTGGTTATTGGTGCTCATCTTTCAGTCTCCTTTCCATTTGCGCCACGGCGGGCACAAACATATAGTCCTCCACCTGGCAGTGCGACGCCAGGTCCTGCTCACAATTGAAGATATCGAACAGGACGGCGTTCAGCAGGTTGTTGTTCTCCTTTTCGGGGTAATACTTAATGATGATGTTCTTCAGTTCCGTCAGTTTGCGGTCTATCTGGTTGTGGTGGCTGGCGAAGGTGGCGATGTCATAGGTATTGGACAGGTGGCCTCGCAACAGCCCGTCCACGTAGGTGAAGACAGCCTGGTTCTCGTACTCCATGTGGCGGCGCACCTCCTTGGCATATTCGTCGAAGAACTTCAGGATGAGGAAGGCCACATCGTTGGTGCCCGAGCAGTCGATGGCCTCGATGAGCTTGCGTCGGATGGCAGGCAGGTTGAAGTCGAGAAAGTACGTGTGCGCCTGCTTCAGGTAGTCCATCAGGGCGGTGAGCGAGAAGTCGTCCTCCTCGCCGCTGTACGTGTAGGGTTCGTGGCTGATGAAGTTGGCTACGGCCAGAAAGGTCTTGTAGTCCACTCCCTGTGCCTGGCAGACGTCCTTCACCGAACGGTCGCCGAAGCCCAGCGACAAGCCGAAGCGGCTCATCACCATCAGTAGGGAGTAATTGTCGCAGATGAGGTCGCTCATCTTGTCTGTGGCGCGGTATTTATGAGGTTCGTTCATGGGCGTAAATGCTTGTTACTGTTATAACTGCCTTATGGCAGCGGTTGTTCTTTACTCGGCCGCAAATTAACGATTTTTTGGTGGATGGCGCAATCCCCATTTGTAGGTATTTCGTTCTTGGATGGAAAGCAATGTTTTCGTCCTCGCAAAACGGTGCTTTCGTCCTTGGAAAGCACTGTTTTCTTTCCTTTCCTCAAGCAAACTAAATCTTTTAGTTCTTATTAACGAGAAAAATTAGTTTATGAACTAAATTCTTTCGTTATTTGCGGAAAACAAAAGGTAATTATGAAAGGACTGACCGCAAAAGAAGAAGAAATCATGGGCTTTTTCTGGGAAAAAGGCCCGCTGTTCGTAAAAGAAATGTTGGCTTTCTACGACGATCCGAAGCCGCATTTCAATACCCTGTCCACCATTGTGCGCGGGCTCGAAGAGAAAGGTTACCTGTCGCACAAGGCCTATGGCAACACCTATCAATATTATGCCACCGTCAGCCGCGACGACTTCAGCCGCCGTACCTTGCGGAGCGTCATCAGCAAGTATTTCAACAACTCCTACCTGGGCGCCGTCTCGTCGCTGGTGAAGGAGGAGGACATCTCGCTGAAGGAGCTCAAGGAACTGATACAGAAGGTCGAGGAGGGGCAGTTATGAGGAAGCGCTTGCTCTTGATAATGGGGTTGCTTTGTGGCTTCGTCTTGCTTTCGTGGGGGCAGTCGGACGGCAAAAAGGAGCCGAAGCTGTTGGTGGACGGCTGTTTCTTCACCGAATCGCCCTCCGAACTTCAGGGAGCCACTTACCAGATGTCCATCCTGAAGAGCGACGACGGACGAACGATGATGCTGGTGACGGGTATTAAATTGAGCGAAGAATCGAAGAAATACGCCGTTCCCCTGTTGGAAGTGAAGGATGCCAACTATTGGCTGGAGAAGGCGAAAGAGAACAAAAAGTTCCTGTCAATAAGCGATTACGTCCCCAAGATAGCCTTGAACGAGGGCGAGCGCATCAAGCCCTTCAGTGTGCAGGCCACGGACGGCACCCGCTGGACCGATGGCAATACGCAGGGACGTCCGCTGGTGTTGAACTTCTGGTACACAGGTTGCGGCCCTTGCATCCGCGAGATGCCCGAGTTGAACGGGTGGATGGATGCCTGTCCCGACGTGAACTACCTGGCCGTCACCTGGAATACGTCCGAACAGATACAGAAGATTGTAGAGCGTCGTGGCTTTCGCTTCCATCAGGTGGCAGGTGACTCTGTGTTGTGGAAGATGTTCGGCGTGCAGCAGACGCCCACAACGGTGGTACTCGACAAGCAAGGCGTGGTGCGCAAACTCGTGATAGGTACCAGCCAGCAGAAGCGCGACGAGCTGCTGGAGGCTATCCGGCAGGTGTCGGGCGAGAAACAATGATCAGTTGGATAATTTAGAATAGAATCCGTATGAAAAAGATATTATTGATAATGTTGTCCTTGCTGTGCTGGTTAAGTGGGTACGCACAACTGAAGGTGGTGGAGAAACCCTACTTCCTGGGTGGGGAGACAAGGCTGGAAGTGAGCCGTGTATCTCTCTATGATGACCGTACGGTGGTCGACGTGGACTATTATGCCGGAGCCATGGGAGATGAAATCAGGTTGTCCCCTTCGGCCACTTTGTCGGCCGGAGGCAAGCAATATGCCTTGAAGAAGGCTGAAGGCATTTCGACCACGGAGGATTTGGAGGTAGCCGCTAACGGGAAAGTCAGCATGCAGTGGACATTCGAGCCACTTCCGCTCGATGTCGCCACGTTTGACTTTCAGGAAAATGTGGACCGTGGTTGGAAGCTGAATCAGATACATTTGGACGGCAAAAAACCCGAAATCGTTGTGCCTGAACGTTTGATCAGTCATCGGCCTGACTATGATCGCCCTCTGCCGACGGCCGAGCCTGCCTTTGGAAAGTTTCGCATCACCGTCCGTTTCTTGGGCAAGGTGTCTCCGGGCAATATCCGTTATGGCTTGAGCGAATGGGGCGCGCAGTCGTTCCTGCCTATTTCAGTCGAAGAGAAGGACGGCGTTTGTGTGATAGACGACTACCTGACCCATCCGGGGTTGAAGTCATTCTACGTGGGCAGACGGAAATTTTCGGTCTTTGTGGTGCCAGGTAGCGAGGTGACGATGACCATTAACTATTATGCCATGCAGATGGCGGGTACGCATCTCTTTGGCGAAGAATACAAGGACGTGCAGAAAGTGTGGTTCGAGGGTGATTACGACGGGCTGAACACAGTCTTGGCCAACGGCCCTTACAGCCTGGATGCGACCGACGAACTGGACAACATCGGTATCCTGTCGGTCGATGAACTGAAAGAGAAGGTATTGGCTTATTACGCACGGGTGAATCGGTGGCTGGAGAGCGATGCTTCGCTCAGTGAGCCTGTGAAGAGGTTGTTGCACTTGGAATTGCAGGCTCTTACATTCAGCAACGTTTCCTCTGCCAAGTACATCATAGGTTATGCTCCACGGGCTAAAGGGCAGAAGCGGGGCAACTTGGTAGAAGGGCCTGGCTTCCGCGACGAAATCATGGCACTTGACTCCCTCCGCTCACCGGCCATGATGATGACTACGCGCTATTCGAGCATTGTGTCGGCCTTGAGTGAGGCTCACGACCTTGCCGCAGACCATGCCTGGTGCAAGGATATGGAAAGCACGGCCTTGAACGAGATGGCGCGCCGCTATCTGGGACGTATGGCTCCGCTGCCCGATACGTTGCTGGCCAAGGTGGACAGCTTGCAGACGTCTGCCATCCGCGAATATGTCCTGACCAAACACCACGAATACGCAGAGGCTCTGAAAAAGTCTGCCAATGAAGGCGACGGTTACACCATTGCTACGCTGGACGCTTCCGTCAGGGGCGACAGCCTGTTGCCGGCCATTGCTGCCCGTCACAAGGAACGTGTGGTGTTGATAGACTTTTGGGCCACGTGGTGCGGCCCGTGCCGTCAGGCCATGAAGAGCATGAAGCCGATGAAGGAGGAACTGAAGGGCAAGGAGGTGGACTTTGTGTTCGTGACCGACGAAACCTCTCCGCAGGTGTTATGGAAGAAGATGATTCCCGACATTCACGGCGAGCATTATTATCTGACCAACGCACAGAATGCCGACCTGTTGAAGAAATATCAGTTCACAGGCATCCCCGCCTACCTGATACTGGACAGGGAAGGCCGCGTGGTGTACCAACATGTAGGTTTCCCAGGCACGGAGGTTATGAAGCAGGAGTTGGAGAAAGCATTAGGAACGTTTTAAGTTGACAAATGAATATGGGAACCTTTTTAGTTTATATACTCAAGTCTGCCGCCTGCCTGGCGGTATTCTACCTGTTCTATAAATTGCTGATGAGCCGCGACACGTTTCATCGCTTCAACCGCTTTGCCCTGCTGGGGTTGCTGGTGCTCTCGTCCGTGCTGCCGCTGGTGGAAGTCAGCGTGAATCGTCCCGCCCCTGTCCACGAGACGATGCTCACGTTGGAGCAACTACTTCTGCTGGCCGATGTGCAAGCGGAGGGCGAGGTCGTGTCCCAACCCACTACAGCCCTGTGGGTGCGTGTAGCTCTGATGGTCTATCTGGTGGGTATTGTTTTCTTTGCCATACGTAACTTGTGGTCGCTGGGGCGGTTGGCTGTGTTGCTTCGCCATGGCCATCTGGAGCAGCTGGCCGACTGGTTGCCGGGCAGGACAGAGAACGTAAGGCTGGTGGTGCACAATCGTGACATCGCCCCTTTCAGCTGGATGCGCTACATTGTCCTCTCGCGCAAGGACCTAGAGGAGAACGGTCGCGAGATACTCATCCACGAGCTGGCACATATCCGCAACCACCACTCATGGGACCTGCTGTTGGCCGACCTCTGCATTTTCGTGCAGTGGTTCAACCCCGCCGCATGGCTCCTGAAGCAAGAATTGCAGACCATCCACGAGTACGAGGCCGACGATACCGTGTTGCGCGAGGGCGTGGACGCAAAGAAATATCAGATGTTGTTAATAAAAAAAGCTGTCGGCACAAGGCTCTACTCTATGGCCAACAGCTTTAATCACAGTTCACTTAAAAAACGTATCACTATGATGTTAAAAGAAAAGTCCAATCCGTGGGCGCGGGTGAAGTACCTCTATGTACTCCCGCTGGCGGCACTGGCCGTGTCGGCCTTTGCCCGTCCCGAAGTGTCGGCCGTGGCCGACGAGCTTTCAAGCGCCAAAGTTAATGATTTGGTGGCAAGTATGAAAACAAATCAGCTGGAAACTGCCTCTTTTGCAGTGAAAGACACCCTGACGCCAGTATTTGAAGTAGTAGAGCGGATGCCCCAGTTTCCTGGTGGTGTGGCTGCTCAGGTAGAGTATTTTAAAAAGAACCTACGTTATCCCGCCGAGGCCAAGAAGGCAGGCACGCAGGGGCGTGTGGTGGTGCAGTTCTTTGTTAACAAAGATGGTAGTATCAGTAATGTGAAGGTGTTGCGCGGCGTTGATCCGGCACTCGATGCCGAGGCCGTCCGTCTGGTCAACTCGATGCCTAAGTGGAAGCCGGGCATGCAGAAGGGAAAGGCGGTGACGGTGAAATATACCGTTCCTGTACTATTCAAGCTGGATGCGGTCGATGAGAAAGTTGCCCAAAAGAACCTGACCCTTATTATGAAGGGTACAAGCACTGCCGACTATGTGGACATGCTGATACTGGTGGACGGACGGGAAGTAACCCCTGAAATCCTCGGGGCTCTCAATCCCGAGCGCATCCAATCCTTCATCATTCTGAAAGAACCGGCTGATGTGGCTAAATATACGACAGACAAGAGCAAGAAAGCCGTGATGCAGGTCACGCTGAAGAAGGAAGATCCGAAAGCTTTGGCAGGCGCCGTGTCCACCATCCGCGTGTCGGACAACGCCTCGAAGGCGCAGGTGGTAATTGACGACAAGCTGGTGGATGAAGCCACTTTCAAGTCTTTGTCGCCCGACCAGTTTGAGTCTGTTACCGTATTGAAGCCCGAGACAGCTGTTGCAATTTATGGTGAGGCGGGTAAGAACGGTATTCTCGTTGTCCGTACCAAGGCCGCTGCCAGCGCAAAGGACGGCGAACTGAAGGTCAGCGGGCGGGTGGTGGACTCGCAGGGCGAGCCCGTCATCGGCGCCTGTATCACGATTGAAGGTACGACCAACGGTACTGTGACCGACGTGGATGGCAAATTCACGCTCACGGCCCCTAACGATGCCATGCTCAAGGTGACCTATATCGGCATGAAGGAGGCCCGGCTCAAGGCTTCACCTATTTTGGTAGTGAAGCTGGAGAAAGAATGAGTATGGCTATGATGAAATACATGCCATGGCTGCTCGTTTGGTTTGTTTGCTGTGGAACCGTTTGGGGAGCTTCCCCTTCCGATGGGAAATTCGTCATCCGTTGGAACTTGAAGAACATGCCCGACAGTGTGAAGGGGGTACTTTATGATTTCAATCCCCACATGGGCGCCGGCAAAACCATTGCTGAGTTTCCCTTGCAGGACGGACTGATGGTCTATGAAGATACGATTTCCCGCCCGCGCCATCTGAGGTTTTTCGGTTGGGGAAAAGGTTTTCCCAACTGGGTACTCGACTTGTGGGTGGAGCCTGGCGGTTGGATTGACTTTCAAGGTGAGGACAAGTGGTTGAACCGATGGACGGTGACGACCAACGTCGGTCTGCAGAAAGACATGTTGGGTTATGAGGCCTGCGTTGCCGCCGAAGTGGAAGAAATCCTCCGTCTGGACGCAGAAACCGAGCGAGGGGACAGCTTATCTTCGAAACGATTGCGTGAGCTGAACAACCGTATTGTCAGCAAGGGACTTTCCTATCTGAAGACGATACCCGTAACGGAAGCATGGTTGGATAAGTTTCTGGAAATCGCCTGGTATGCCACAGGCCAACAAGACTTCCTGGCCTCCTGTCGTCCCGACTTCCAGCAGCTCTATGCCCGTCTTCCCCTCGATTGGCAGAATACGGAGAGGGGGAAACTGATGGAGTCGTACGCTTTTCCCGCTCCTACGGTGGATGAAGGTGACGAGATGGTGGACGGGCTTCTTTATGACGCTGATGGCGGGAAGCATCACTTGTCCGAACTGAAAGACCGCTACATCCTGCTTGACTTTTGGAGCGTGGCTTGCGGTCCTTGTCGCATGGCAGAGCCGGAGCTGAAGGAGATAGCCGAAATCTATGCGGATAAGCTGGCGTTGGTAGGTATTTGTACCGACGATAAAGAGCGGTGGACTACTTTTCTGTCCGAACACGAGATGCCCGGCCACCAATGGAACGAACTGAAAGCTGGCGGGCGGACGCTTGCGTCGCGTTACAAAATGAGCGGCATCCCTTATTTTGTACTGATAGCTCCCGACGGGAAGATACTGGAGATATGGAAAGGTTATCGGATGGGAGTCTTGAAAAAGAAGTTGGAGAAACAGGTATTTGCCTTGTCAAAGTGACACTTTGATTTCCCAAGTCCGCGAGAATCGCGTATTTCGGACGCGAGGCGGGCTTGGTGGAAAAGAATGGAGTAGCAACCACCTTTCTCTCTTATAGACAGGAAGATAGCGAAAACTTTACATTTGAAATAGCGTGGAAAACCGCCATTTGAAGCCGCCGAAACGAGGTCTTTATCCTCTTTCGGCGGCTTTTTCATGGAAAATAGGCGTTATTTGGCCTCAAAACATACCTACTTTTGCTTGAAAAACGGCTTTCTTTCGTCATAAAACCTACTTTCTGCTTGCAGGAAACCTATGTTTTACCGACAGAAAGTGGACGTTTTGTTACCAAAAAGTCTGCTTTTTCTGTTTTCGCTTCCTGCTTTTCCCTCTTTTTCTTCTTTTCTTGGCTTTTCTGGAAAAAAGGCTTGTCAGTAAAATGAAGGATTTGCTTTCTTTTTGTTATCCCTGTCCGTAAGGGCATGGTTTTTCCGTTTAAAATAGTATCTTTGTACTTTGTGAACGTAAACGAGACTTTGAAATGAAAAACATCCTGCTTTTGACTGCTCTGCTGGCTGCCTGGCTGACGCCTGCGCTGGCCTGCACTTCGGCCGTCGTGTCCGGAAAGGCGACGCCCGACGGCCGCCCCCTGTTATGGAAACATCGCGACACTGATTTTCTGAAAAACCACGTGGAGTATGTCCGCGGCGAGAAGCACGACTTCATTGCCGTGGTCAATAGCGCAGACTTCCACCTGAAGCATGAAGCGTGGATAGGGACCAATTCGGCAGGTTTTGCGCTGATGAATACGCAGAGTTATAACCTTGTGGACGTGAAGGACGGCGAGGAGCGGGGCGAGGCCAATGGCCGCGTCATCTATCGGGCACTCGAAGTCTGTGCCACGGTAGACGACTTCCGCCACTTCCTCGACACCCTCGCTAAGCCCAGTCGGATAGAGGCTAACTTTGGGGCAATAGATGCCCAAGGAGGTGCCATGATGTTTGAGGTGGATTACTATACCTATAAGATATACGACGCCAACGACCCTGCTACGGCGCCTGACGGTTATGTGGCTCGCACCAACTTTTCCCAGTCGGGACAGTACGGGCCTGGAGCAGGCGTGGTGCGCTACAAGGAGGCCGTGCGGGTGTTAGATCCTTTGGCACGTGCGCAGGCTGTCAGCCCCCAGCATATTTTTAACGATCTGTCCCGCTCTTTTCACAACTGCCTGCTAGGCATTGACCTTCGCCAATCTCCTTTCACAGGATCGGAAGCTTCGGGCTGGTTTGTGGAGCAAGACTTCATTTCGCGAAGCAGTACCTCCTGTTCTGTTGTAGTACAAGGTGTGAAGCCAGGCGAGGCTGCTGAACTGACGACGATGTGGACGGTGTTGGGCTATCCGCCTACGGGCATGGCCGTTCCGTTGTGGGTAGACGAGGAATTACCATCGATGGTAACAATGGACAAGACGTTGGGTACCTCACCTTTGTCTGATGCTTCTTTGCATTTAAAGGATCAGGTGTTTTCTCTGAAGTGGGGTATGGGTAGCGACCGTTATATGCACTGGGCTTTGCTATACAATGCTGAGGGTAGTGGCTACATGCAGCGTTTGGCTCCCCTTGAAGAAGAGAATTTCCGTCTGGCGGAGCCTGTATTGGAAGGTTGGCGCCGCAAGGGTCGGGTGGACAGGCAGGAGATGCAGGCGCTTTATCGCAAGCTGGACAGGGAAGAGATGTGGAAGTGTTACAAGTAATGAAAAGATATATAGAGAGAAAAGCATGAAGAACAAACGAACGATGCTGGCGGCGTTGCTGGGCCTTTGTGTGGCCCTGCCCCAGCAGGCACAGAATAAGTCCATCTATCACAAGGGATGGATCGATTTCAACAAGAACGGCGTGAAGGATGTCTACGAGGATCCCACGCTGCCAGTGGACAAGCGGGTGGACGACTTGCTTCGCCAGATGAACATCAATGAGAAAACCTGCCAGCTGGCCACCCTCTATGGCTACGGGCGTGTGCTGAAGGACTCTCTTCCTACAGAACGATGGAAGTCGGAGGTGTGGAAGGATGGTATCGCCAACATCGACGAGATGCTCAACGGCGTAGGCGGCAAGTCGCACCGAGTGGAACAGATGCTCTATCCTTTCAGCAACCATGCCGAAGCCATCAGCCGTGTGCAGCGTTGGTTTGTGGAAGAAACGAGGCTGGGTATTCCCGTGGACTTCAGTAACGAAGGCATCCACGGCCTGAACCACACCAAGGCTACACCTCTGCCTGCACCGATAGCCATCGGCAGTACGTGGAACCGTGATTTAGTGTATCAAGCAGGTACCATCGCCGGGCAAGAGGCGCGGGCTTTGGGCTATACTAATGTCTATGCTCCTATCCTCGACGTGGTGCGCGATCCCCGCTGGGGCCGTACGCTGGAGTGCTACGGCGAAGATCCTTATCTGATTGCTTCGCTGGGTGCGGAGATGGTAAAGGGCATCCAGTCGCAGGGCGTAGCTTCGACGCTGAAACATTATGCCGTCTATAGTGTGCCCAAGGGCGGACGCGATGGTAATTGCCGTACTGATCCGCATGTAGCGCCACGTGAATTGCACCAACTTTATCTCTATCCTTTCAAGAAAGTTATTCAGGAGGCTCATCCGATGGGCGTTATGAGCAGCTACAACGATTGGGATGGCGTGCCTGTGACGGCCAGTTACTATTTTCTCACCGAACTGCTGCGCGAGGAGTATGGCTTTGACGGTTATGTGGTGAGTGATAGCGAGGCGGTGGAGTATGTGCAGACAAAGCACCATGTGGCTGATACCTATGATGAGGCCGTGCGCCAGGTGCTCGAAGCAGGTTTGAACGTGCGTACCCATTTCACGAAACCGGTCGACTTCATCCTGCCCATTCGTCGTCTGCTGGAACAGAAGAAGATTTCGATGGCTACCATCGACAAGCGTGTGGCCGAAGTGCTTCGTGTCAAGTTCCGCCTGGGCCTGTTCGACCATCCGTATGTGGAGGACACGAAAGCTTCGGACAAGGTGGGTGGTGTGGACCGCAACATGGACTTCGTTAAGCAGATACAGCAACAGTCGCTCGTTCTGCTGAAGAACGAAGATAACCTCCTTCCGCTGGATCGTCAGAAAATTCGTAAAGTGCTCGTTACTGGTCCGTTAGCCGATGAGAGCAACTTCATGGAGAGTCGTTACGGCCCTAATCGCTTGGAAAAGGTAACCGTGCTCGACGGCCTCCGTGCCTATCTGAAAGGCAGGGCCGAAGTGGTTTATGCCAAGGGATGCGATATCGTGGACAAAGGGTGGCCCGCTACCGAAATTCTGCCCTCTCCGTTGACTGATGAAGAGAAGGCAGATATGGCTGAGGCTGTACGGAAGGCTGGAGATTGTGACGTTATTATCGCTGTATTGGGCGAGGATGAATACCGCACGGGTGAAAGCCGTTCGCGTACTTCGCTCGACTTGCCGGGCCGTCAACAGCAATTGCTCGAAGCCCTCTATGCTACAGGCAAGCCTGTCGTGCTGGTACTCATCAACGGCCAGCCACTCACCATCAATTGGGCTGACAAGCATATCCCCGCTATTTTGGAAACTTGGTTCCCTAACTGTCAGGGCGGAACGGTGATTGCCGAGACCCTTTTTGGCGAGCACAATCCGGGCGGTAAGCTCACAGTGACCTTCCCAAAGAGTGTGGGACAGATTGAACTGAACTTCCCCTTTAAGCCAGGGTCTCATGGTGCACAGCCTTCTTCGGGGCCCAATGGCGCAGGTTCAACACGTGTCTTAGGCGAGCTTTATCCTTTTGGTTACGGTTTGAGCTATACCACTTTCGATTATTCCGACCTTGAGGTGACGCCGCTCGAACAGTCTACTCAGGGTGACTATACCGTTCGTTTGAAGGTGACCAATACTGGCAAGCGGGCAGGCGACGAAGTGGTGCAACTTTACGTGCGTGACAAGGTGAGTAGCGTCATTACCTACGACTCGCAGCTCCGTGGTTTCGAACGCGTTTCTTTGCAGCCGGGTGAAACGAAGGAAGTCATTTTCCACCTCACTCCCGAAGACCTTCAGCTGTTGGACCGCAACATGCGCTGGACGGTAGAGCCGGGTGAATTCGAGTTTATGGTCGGTGCATCGAGCCAGGACATCCGTCTGAAGCAGACGGTGCGGGCGTTGCCATAATAAAAGATGTATGTACAGGTAATTTTAGACTTGAGAACGGAGGTACGCTAGTATCTCCGTTTCTTGTTCAGGGTGGAACCAACGGATGTCAGTGTCGCGCTTGAACCAGGTCATTTGCTTGCGGGAGTAGATGCGGGAATTTTGTTTGATTTTCTCCACGGCAAAGTCCAGTGTCCACTCACCGTCCAGGTATTTGAAGAGTTCCTTGTAGCCCACGGTGTTCAATGAGTTGTAGTCTTTGTGCGGATAGACGCGGCGGACTTCTTCCAGCAGGCCGTCGGCCATCATCTGATCCACGCGGCGGTTGATGCGGTCGTAGAGTTCCTCGCGGTCGCGGGTCAGTCCCACCTTGACGATACGGAAGGGGCGGGGCTTGATCTGCTGGGTGCGGAAGGATGTGTAGGTTTTCCCCGTCATGTAGCAGATTTCGAGGGCATGGATGACACGCTTGGGGTTTTTCAGGTCAACTATCTGGTAGTATTCGGGATCAAGCAGGCGGAGTTCGGCGCAGAGGCGGTCGAGGCCTTCCTCTTCGTAGCGGTGGAGCATCAGTGCGCGCGTTTCATTGTCTACGGTAGGGATGTCGTCGATGCCTTTGCAGACGGCATCCACATACATCATGGAACCGCCGGTCAGTACGACGACTTCTTTTTCTTTGAACAGCTGTTCAAGAAGTTTCATGACTTCCGCTTCGTATTGGGCGGCGCTGTAGTAATCGGTCAAGCCCAGCGTGCCCACCATGTAGTGCTTCACCCGCCGGAGCTGTTTTTCGGTCGGGGCGGCGGTACCTATCTTCAGCTCTGCGTACAATTGACGTGAGTCGGCCGACACAATACATGTGTCGAACGCTTCTGCCAGTCGCAGGCTCAGTTCCGTCTTGCCTACGCCGGTGGGGCCTATGAGTACGAGGAGAGTCAAGGGGGAATGAAGAATTAAAAATGAAGAATGAAGAATTTGGGGCAATGGGATGAATTCTTCATTCATCCGCAAAGAGGAAATTCTTCATTCTTCATTGCATTTAGTATCTGTCTTCGTCGTAAGGATTGCCGCCGCTACCCTCGTCGAAACCACCGAAACCGTCTTTGTCGAAGTCGTCCATATCGAAGTCTTCGTCGCCGTAGAAGTTTTCGTCGAGGTCAAGGGCCGCATTGTTCTTGGCTTCGAATTCAGCGAAGTCTACCGTCTGTTTGGGAGCATCGCCTTCTTTCTTGGTACATTTGGCACCCTTCATGTGCTTGCCGGTGATGATTTCACTAAGCTCGATGAAGAAACAGCGTTCAGTCATGTAATCGAACACGTAGAGCAACTTTTGTTTTTCGTCTTCTACCAATTCGTCGATGCGGGTTTCTTTCATCACCCAGCTGTCTATTTCGGAGTTGTCGTCCATTTCTTCCAAGGTCACTTCTTTCTCCTTTTCCCAATCTTCATCACAGATGAAGAAGGATGTCATCTGGTCATCCGTATATCCAACAGATTGGAGAATAGCCTTGTGGAAGTCATAGAAAGTGGCTTCCGGATCGATTTGTATTTCTCTGACAAAATCGTCCGATTCGTCAGAGATAAGGGTAAATCTATAAATCATAGTTTGAGTTTGTTGGTTACTAGAGTTTGTTAGTTTATTATTTTCCTCCAGGAATAATACCACGTTCTGAACTTCGTATGAAGTCGACGATGTAACGTATTTCGGGTGTCATTTCCATCTCCGCTTCTATTTTGTTCAGGGCATCGGTCGTGTTGAGGCCGCTTTGGTAAATGAGGCGGTAGGCATTGTGGATGGCCTCGATGGTCTCGTTGGAGAAACCGCGACGGCGCAGTCCTACAATATTGAGGCCTGCATAGCAGATCGGTTCACGTCCGGCGATGATGTAGGGTGGGATATCTTTGCTGAAGCGGCATCCTCCCTGAATCATACCATAGCCGCCTACGCGACAGAACTGGTGCATCAGGACGTTGGCGCTAATGATGGAGTTGTCGTCAATAACGATTTCTCCAGCCATTTTCGTGGAGTTTCCAATGATACAACCGCTACCGATTAGAGCATCGTGGGCTACGTGGACCCCTTCCATCAACAAGTTATTGCTACCTACAATGGTACGTCCTTTGGCTGCTGTGCCACGGTTGATGGTCACATTTTCGCGGATGGTATTATTGTCACCTATCTCGGCAGTTGTTTCTTCGCCCCTGAACTTCAGGTCTTGCGGAATAGCACCGATGACAGCGCCGGGAAAAATGGTGTTACCGTTTCCGATGCGGCTACCATACAGGATACTGGCGTGGGCCATTATCTTGTTGTTGTCACCGATGACTACATTCTTGTCAATGAAGACAAAAGGAGCGATTTCCACGTTCTCGCCGATCTTCGCTTCGGGATGGATGTATGCTAAGGGAGTGATCATAATATAAATGAAGAATTAAGAATGAAGAATGAAGAATTCAGGCTGCACAATGAGGCGTGTTCCAAAGAAATTCTTCATTCTTCATTCTTCATTATTAATTTTATTTGTTCTTTACTATCTGTGCCATGAACTCAGCTTCGCAGACTACTTTCTCACCTACGAATACGTATCCTTTCATGGTGGATACGCCGCGGCGGATAGGAGCCAACAGTTCTACACGGAATATCAGTGTGTCGCCTGGCACTACCTTTTGGCGGAACTTCACGCCGTCTATCTTTAAGAAGTAGGTAGAATAGCGTTCAGGTTCGTCGACGGAGTTCAGCACCAGCAGGCCGCCTGTCTGTGCCATGGCTTCGATCTGGAGTACACCTGGCATGACTGGTTCTTGCGGAAAGTGGCCGACAAAGAATGGTTCGTTGGCTGTGACGTTCTTCACGCCTACGATGTAGTTGGCACCAATCTCGATGACCTTGTCTACCAGCTGCATGGGATAGCGGTGGGGGAGGAGTTCGCGGATGCGGTTCACGTCCATGATAGGCGGACGGTTGCAGTCATATGTTGGAGCCTGTATCTCGTGCAGGCGGATTTCCTTGCGCATCTGACGGGCAAACTTGTTGTTGATAGTGTGGCCCGGACGGGTAGCGATGATGCGTCCCTTGATGGGTTTACCAATCAGAGCCATGTCGCCGATGACGTCGAGCAGTTTGTGGCGGGCACATTCGTTGGGCCATACCAGTGGTTTGTGGTTGATGTAGCCCAGTTGCTTGGCGTCCATGTGGGGTACGCCCATCACGTCGGCCAGCTTGTCGAAGTTTTCCTGCGACATTTCGCGTTCGTAGATGACGATGGCGTTGTCCAAGTCACCTCCCTTGATGAGACCTGCCTGAAGCAGAGGCTCAATCTCGCGTACAAAGACGAAGGTGCGGCTGGCTGCCACTTCATCCTTGAACTTGCCCATGTCTTCCAGCGTGGCAAACTGGTTGGGAAGAATGATTGAATCATAGGAAACCAGTACGTTCAGGCTGAAGCTCTCGTCGGGCAACAGGATGATGGACGAACCGGTCTTTTCGTCGCGGAACTCCGTCTTCGACTTGATGATATAGAAGTCTTTTACAGCGTTCTGCTCTTCGAATCCTACGCGTTCTATTTCTTTTACATAATATTGGGCGCTTCCGTCCAGAATAGGGAATTCAGGTCCGTTCACTTGTATCAGGCAGTTGTCTATACCCAAAGCATAGAGGGCTGCCATGCCATGTTCTACAGTGCTGACCTTTACATTGTTTTTGGCCAGTACAGTGCCACGTGTCGTCTCGACCACGTTTTCGGCCACTGCGTCGATGACGGGCTGTCCTTCGAGGTCGGTCCGCTGGATTTTATATCCGTGGTTTTCAGGAGCCGGGTTGAAGGTTACGGTCAGGTTGAGGCCTGTGTGGAGGCCTTTTCCACTGAGCGAAAAGCTGTCTTTCAGAGTCTTTTGTTTCAACATGGATTATTTCTTTAATTGTTGTTTCAGTTCATTCAATTCTTTGCGGAGCGCATTTAGCTCGAAATACATGTCGGGCAGCTTGCGGAAGATAGCCTGCGACTTGAAGTAGGGCTTTTCTTCCATAGGCGGTGTGCCTATCAGTCGCTGGTTGCTTTCAGTGCTGCTGGGCACGCCCGACTGGGCACCAAACGTTACCTTGTCGCCGATATGGATGTGTCCGGCGATGCCTACTTGTCCGCCAAACATACACCATTCGCCTATCTTGGTCGAACCGGCGACGCCTACCTGTGCGGCCATCACCGTGTGTGAACCTATCTCGTCGTTGTGGGCTATCTGGACGAGGTTGTCCAGCTTCACACCGCTGTGTACGATAGTGGCTCCCATAGTGGCGCGGTCTACGCAAGTATTGGCACCTATCTCAACGTTGTCTTCGAGAATAGTGATGCCGATTTGTGGAATTTTTTCGTATCCTTCAGGCGTTGGGGCAAATCCGAAGCCATCGGCGCCGATGACGCATCCGGCATGCAGGATGCAGTTGTTGCCTACACGGCAGTCGTGATAGACGGTTGCGCCCGGATAGAGGATACAATGACTACCTACGCGGGCTCCAGCACAGACAGTGGCATGCGGATGCAGGGCAGTGCCGTCGCCGATTACTACTCCATCGCCTACGTAGGCAAAGGGAGCAATGTAGACGTTTTCTCCCACCTTGGCTGTGGGGGCTACGTAGGCCAACGGGTCGATACCTTTCAGTTGCGGTTTGCTCTGTTCGTAGAGCGTAAGTAGCTTGGCAAGACTCTCATAAGCGTTATCCACCTTGATAAGGGTGGCTTTTATTTCATGCTCGGGTTCGAAGTCCTTGTTCACCAAGATGATGCTGGCCTTCGACTCGTAGATATAGGGAGTGTACTTCGGATTGGACAAAAATGAGATGGCGCCCGGGATTCCTTCTTCAATTTTGGCGAAGGTATGCACGGTCGCATTTTCGTCTCCTACGATTTCTCCCTGTATATAGGCAGCTATTTGTTTGGCTGAAAATTCCATGTCTGTTTCTTGCTAAATGGTTTTCAAAACACAAATAACGGACTTTTTTTTTATATTTCCTTGTCCTTGGGTGAATATTTTATACTTATCTATGCATCCTCAGGTAGCAAAGGTAGTATTTTTTTACCTTCTTCGAGAGCAGCTGGATGTTGAGCATGTCCGATGCCTCGGCGATGTTCTTCGTGGTGCCGTCCTTGTAGAGAATGTCGATGCTGTCGTCGGCAGGGTTGTACATGTTCTTTTCGATGCGGGGGACGGAGACGAACCAGGCGGCTTCGGCAGGCGTCACGTCCAGCGCGGCAGCTATCTGTGCTGTCAGTTCCTGCTTGCGTTCCTCGGTGGCGGGTTCGGTAGAGATTTCCACCTTGAACAGGCGGCGGTCCACCATGCCCGTACTTAGCGTAGACAGGACCTTGTCGGGATGGTCGCTCCATACTTTGAGAGCTGTCCAGATATCGTTGTCGTCCAGACGGATGAAGTTCTCCAGGCAGGCTGGGTCGTCGTAGAAGCGCGTGCGGTCCACGTCGTTGTAGAGGAAGAAGCGCAGGGCGGGCGAGGCGAAGAGCTCTTCACCCTTGGCAGCCAGCTCCTTGGCGCGGAGCAGGGCGGCGATGAGCATCCGCTCGTAGGCCACGGAGGCCTTGTGCAGATACACCTGCCAGTACATCAGGCGGCGGGCCATGAGGAAGTTTTCGATGGAGTAGATGCCTTTCTCCTCGACAACGAGGTGGTCGTCCTTGACGTTGAGCATCTTGATGATGCGCGCCGAGCCGATGTTTCCCTCGGTGACGCCCGTGTAGAAGCTGTCGCGCCGCAGGTAGTCCAGGCGGTCCATGTCCAGCTGGCCGCTGACCAGCTGGTGGAGGAAGCGCTTGGGATACTCGTCCTTGAATATCTGGATGGCCAGCGTGAGCTGCCCGTTCATCTCGCGGTTGATGCGCTCCATCAGCAGCAGGGAGATGTCTTCGTGGGAGACGCCGCGCACGATGGTGTCTTCCAGCACGTGCGAGAAGGGCCCGTGGCCGATGTCGTGCATCAGGATGGCGGCCTTGACGGCTTCGGCCTCGCTGTCGAAGATGAAGTTGCCCTTGGCCGTCAGGTGCTGGATGGCCTCGGTCATCAGGTAGAAGGCGCCGAGCGAGTGCTGGAAGCGCGTATGTTGCGCGCCGGGATAGACCACGGACGACAGGCCCAGCTGGCGGATGCGCGTGAGGCGTTGCAGCAGCGGATGGCGCACAAGGTCGTAGAGCAGCCCTTTCGGTATGTTGATGAACCCGAAGACGGGGTCGTTGATGATTTTGCGTTCGTAGCTCATGGTTTCTGTGGTTTTTCTTCGCAAAGGTACGGGCTTTGTCGGAAGAAACCAAATGCGCCGGCCGGGAATGCTGCCGTTACCTATTTCAATGTGAACAGCAACAGGCTTTCTCCCGTTTTCTTGCTGTCCGGGTCGGACTGCAGTTCTTCCGATGCGCAACTTCCCACCAGGCAGTTGCCGACCTGCCATTGGGGGAAGAAGGGCAGGGCCGATTCTGAGGCAACGATGCCGCTGACTACCTTGTCGGGATAGACAAAGCTGTAGTAGCGTTTGCCCTGATACAGAAAGCTGTGCACCTGCGCTTGGGGCGTTTGGAAGAAATGGGCGGGGAGGGCGTAGCGGTCTTCGTAGGGGTTGGCGTTCCCTTCGAAATAGTTGTCGGGGAGGTTCGACGATCCGAAGTCCGCGGTGACTAAAGTGTCCGGCTGTTCCGTTTGTCCGTTCCAAAGGTATGTGGTGCGCGAGAAGAAGGGAGTGATGTACACGTTGCCTTCGGCGTCCTTATTGAATACTTTGGCCTGTGAGCCTATTTTCATGGAAACCGTATTCCGCAGGTAGTGGTTTTGTACGTCTCCTTCCGAATTGATATAGACAATCTGCCCCAATGTCTCCGTCGGTGCAGGGTTGTAGCACAGGAAACCGTCGGATACTTTCACGAAATCCATGCAGGGGAACGTCAACTTGATTTTCTGCTTTGCATTCAGTTCCTTGTCATAGGTCAGGATAGCCATCCCGGGCAAGTCCAGCAGATAGAGGCAAGTCTTGTCTGCCGAGAGGGCTACGGGTTGTATGTATTCCAAAGGTCCGGCGCCTTGCTGCCGGATAGTTTTCACCTGATAACCGTCGCTTTGGCGGAATTGGGACAGGCAGGCGGTTGTCCCGTCGAGCACGTAGAGGAACGAATCGATGGCGCAGACATCCTTGACGGCTCCGATATATCCCGCCGTGTCGTTGTGCAAGTTGATGATGCGTGTTTCCGCGGCGATGTCTTCCAGCTCGAGAACGGTTTCGTTGAATTGTTCAACAATGATAGGGGAGGATGTCTGCTGTTCAGAAGTTTTCTGACGACATGCGGCAAACAATAGCAATAAGGTAAATAGATAAATGCTTTTTTTCATTTAAAGTCATCAGATTTATAACGCTCAATTATAACATTTATTACTGTTTCAGATATCCATTTTCAAATTTGGAAACAAACACTTTCCCGTCAACTGTTTTTGCTTGAAAACGGCAACTCCCTTTGATGCCCATGTCGCTGAAAGATACAGTATACCAACCATCACCTTTTGTCGATATAGATGTTACCTCTGATTTATCTTCCGGGCCATCCTGCTCCCCGGTACGGAAAAGCCAAACTGCATAGCCGTTACCATCATATTCAAACTCATTGCGCAATATAGTAAGAATCTTTGGGGAGAAATGTTCTGTAACATCTTCAAAATCGCCAAACCCGTCGTTCCCGAATACGTATTTGTCGTATAGCTCTTGTAAGAAAGCATTCACCTGGTTCTGTTCGTTAATGCTTACGAGTGCTGTGGACTTCTCCATAGACTCTTTGGAGGGTGTCTTTTGTGACGGGCCGCCACACGATACAAGGATTACATAAGCAAAAAGAGTAAAAAGGCTAAAAATACATCTTTTCATACGTAAATGGTTTTGTTAATTAAGCGAATAGTTGTTGTTTCTCAATGGCTTTCTGTTATTTTTTACAAATATAGCGATGGTTTAAATTAAAATCGGAACTTTTATGTGTAAAAAAGTTTAATGGATATCTATGCGTAAGTTTCTTAGATGACATACCATCAGGATATAATCTGCTTTAAAGCCTTTAAAGCATTGCTTTAGTCTGTTTAAAGTGATGCTTTAAGCGTATTAAAGTACTGCTTTAATGCTGATAAAGCATCGCTTTAAAATCGTTCAAGTAAAATAAAGAAGGAAGTGTTTGATTACCAGACTACTCCTTCTTCATATCCGTCGTATTGGGGAGCCGTCTCCACTCCGGCCGAACGGAAGGCGCTTCTGATGGCTTTCTGCTCGGCGGGAGTAATGAGCCGTTCGCCTTTGCGGCTCAGGTAGAAGTAACTTTCGCAGGAGAAGCAGGTCATCACTTTGCGGCGAACGATACGGGCTTGCTTGAGGGGAAGGTCTTCGAACATATTCGTCATGCCTCGTGCGAAGCGCACGGGTGTGCTGTCGCGGTAGTAATCGCATCCGTCTGCCGCACGGGCGACGCAGGCAGGGTGCACGATGCGGATGGGGCCGAGCTTGGCCGGAGCCTCCGTTGCCGTCAGCTGGCGGTAGGCGATGGCACGCAGGCATTGCGGAGCGCGCGGACAGACCCCGTCAACGGCAGGGCAGTAGATGTAGTCCTTGGGTATGTTGTTCGTCTTTCCTGAAGAGGTGACGGTGGTGTTTTCGTGATTCATGGTCGGATGTCCTTAATTGGTTTACGCCCAAAGGTAGGAGATTTCAAGGAGATAAACAAGGGGGAGGCGGAGAGAATGCGGCAGAAATCCGTACATCTATCCGTAATCTCCGTTATTTCTTCCGTAATCCGTATACACGGCGATGGTGGCTGCCGCCGTATCTTTGCATCCGGAAACCCTAAAACTTTTTCATCATGAAGACCTGTCTGTTGATTCCCCTCCTCCTGTTGCTGCCCTTGCTGGCGGCGGCCTGTAGCTCGGATCCCGAGCCGGTGCTTGTACCTCCCGTACCCGAACAGCCTGCCCAGCCGGAGGAGGGAGAATCGGAAAATGAAAATCAAGAGAATATGGAAACAAGTACAATCAAACTGAAAGTAGGCGGAAAGACATTCACCGCCACGCTGGTGGACAACTCTTCGACCAGTGCGCTGAAGGCGCTGCTGGCCGAGGGAGACCTCACCATCGAGATGGAAGACTATGCACGGATGGAGAAGGTGGGCCCGATAGGTACTACCCTGCCGCGCAACGATGAACAGATTTCGACCGTGCCGGGCGACCTGATTCTGTATCAGGGCCGTTATTTCGTCATCTACTACGGGCGCAACAGCTATTCGCTCACCCGTCTCGGCAAGATTGACAACGTGTCGGAAAGTGAACTGAAAGCCGCTTTGGGCGACGGAGACGTCACCGTGACCCTCGCTTTGAGTGGCGAATGATGTAGAATGTATAATAAGGTGTAAGACATGAACAGAAAGAAAAATCTCTCCTGCCTGCTGGCAGTTTTCCTGCTGACAGGCCTCACCGCCGCTGGTGCGGCAAACGTTACGGACAAGTGTAACTCTTCAAAACAACATGATATGGAAAAATTGGAATTGACCAGCGAGTGGGACAAGGTGTTCCCACAGAGCGACAAAGTGAATCATAGTAAAGTGACCTTCCACAACCGTTACGGCATTACGCTTGTGGCCGACCTCTACGTGCCGAAGCAGGCGACGGGTAAGCTGGCAGCCATTGCCGTGAGCGGACCGTTCGGAGCTGTCAAGGAGCAGTCGTCCGGCCTCTATGCGCAGACGTTGGCCGAGCGTGGCTTCCTGACCATTGCCTTCGATCCATCGTTTACGGGCGAGAGTGGCGGCCAACCTCGCTATGTGGCTTCGCCCGACATCAATACGGAAGACTTCTGTGCGGCAGTGGACTATCTGTCTACCCGTGACGACGTAGACCCTGAGCGCATCGGCATCCTCGGCATCTGCGGTTGGGGAGGCATGGCCTTGAACGCTGCCGCCATCGACACGCGCATCAAGGCGACGGTCACTTCGACCATGTACGACATGAGCCGCGTGAATGCCAACGGTTACTTCGACTCGATGGATGCCGACCAGCGTTACGAACTCCGCCGCCAGCTCAACGCCCAGCGCACGGCCGACTACCGCAACGGCTCCTACGAACGTGCCGGCGGTGTGGTGGACCCGCTGCCTGCCGACGCACCCCAGTTCGTGAAAGACTACTATGCCTACTACAAGACGCCGCGCGGCTATCACAAGCGTTCGCTCAACTCGAACGACGGATGGAACAAGACTTCTTCGCTGTCGTTCCTCAACATGCCCATCCTGACCTACAGCAACGAGATACGCAGCGCTGTTCTGATGATTCACGGAGAGAAGGCCCATTCGTGTTACTTCAGCCGGGATGCCTTCCAGAAGCTGACGGGCGACAACAAGGAACTGCTCATCATCCCCGGCGCCAACCACACCGACCTGTACGACAACCTGCAGGTAATACCTTTCGACAAGATTGAGAGCTTCTTCAGGGAGTATCTGAATCTATAAGAGAATGGCACACAGATAACACAGATGGGACAGATGACCGCAGATTAAAATTATATCTGTGTAAATCTTGTCCCATCTGTGTTATCTGTGTGCCATCTTTTTTCTCAGCACACGTCCGTGTGGATTACAGAATAGCCTTCAGCTGCTCGGCCATCTGTGCCTGCACTTCCTGTGCGGCCTTGCGGCTGGCGGCGGCGAAGTTCTCCGTCTTGTCCACGTAGATGATGCCACGGCTGGAGTTGACGATGAGGCCGCACTCCTTCGTCATGCCATACTTGCAGACTTCTTCCAACGAGCCGCCTTGTGCGCCTACGCCAGGTACGAGCAGGAAGTGGTTGGGCACAACCTTGCGGATATCCTCGAACATGCGGCCTTGCGTAGCACCTACTACGTACATCATGTTCTCGTCGTTAGCCCACTGCTGGCTCTTGCGGAGTACTTTCTCGAAGAGGCGTTCGCCGTCTACGTCCATCGTCAGCTGGAAGTCGTGCGAGCCTTTGTTACTGGTCAGTGCCAACAGGATGACCCACTTGCCTTTGTACGTGAGGAACGGCGTCACGCTGTCTTCGCCCATGTAGGGAGCTACGGTTACGGAGTCAATGTCCAGCTCCTCGAAGAAGGTACGGGCATACATGGCCGATGTGTTACCGATGTCGCCACGCTTGGCATCGGCGATGATGAACTGGTCAGGATAGTTCTGCTTGATGTAGTTCACTGTTTTCTCGAAGGCAATCCATCCCTTTACGCCCATGCTCTCGTAGAAAGCTAGGTTGGGCTTGTAGGCGATGCAGAGGTCTTGCGTTGCGTCGATGATGGCCTTGTTGAAGGCGAAGATGGGGTCTTCTTCCTTCAGCAGGTGTTCGGGAATCTTCTTGATGTCCGTGTCGAGCCCCACGCAGAGGAACGACTGCTTCTTCTTGATGTTTTCAAAAAGTTGTTGCTTGTTCATATCTTCTGTTTTTAACTGTATTACAATTCGCTTTCTTTTAACCGTTCTGCATTCTCGGCCACGATGAGGTGGTCGATGCAGTCCTGTATGTCGCCGTCCATGAAGGCGGCCAGGTTGTAAATAGTGTAGTTGATGCGGTGGTCGGTGATGCGTCCTTGCGGATAGTTGTAGGTACGTATCTTGGCCGAGCGGTCGCCTGTGCTGACCATTGTCTTGCGTTTGGAGGCGATGTCGTCGATGTACTTCTGATGCTCCTTGTCGTAGATGAAGGTGCGCAGACGCGAGAGGGCACGCTCTTTGTTCTTGGGCTGGTCGCGCGTCTCGGTACACTCGATGAGGATTTCTTCTACGACCCCCGTCAGCGGGTTCTTCCAGTTGTAGCGCAGGCGCACGCCCGATTCTACCTTGTTCACGTTCTGGCCGCCTGCACCGCCGCTTCGGAAGGTGTCCCACTTGATTTCGCCTTCGTTGATCACCACGTCGAACTCCTCGGCCTCGGGCAGTACGGCTACCGAGGCGGCCGAGGTATGCACGCGGCCCTGTGTCTCCGTGGCAGGCACTCGCTGTACACGGTGTACGCCCGACTCATACTTCAGTGTGCCATACACGTTCTCGCCCGTAACGGAGCAGATAATTTCCTTGAAGCCGCCTGCGGCTCCTTCGTTGGCGCTGGACACTTCGAGCTTCCAGCCCTTGATGTCGCAGTACTTGGAGTACATGCGGAAGAGGTCGCCTGCAAAGATGGCCGCTTCGTCTCCGCCCGTACCGCCACGTATCTCGAGGATGGCGTTACGGCTGTCCTGCGGGTCGGCCGGAACGAGCAGCAGCTTGATGTGCTCCTCCAGTTCGGGCAGGCGCGTCTGGCAGGCATCAAGTTCCTCGCGGGCCATGTCTCGCATCTCGGCATCGGTTTCGTTGGCGATGATGTCCTTGGCTTCGTCGATGCCGTTCAATACCTGCATGTATTCCTTGCGGGCGTCCATCAGATCGCCCAGTTCCTTGTATTCTTTCGTCAGCTTGACATACCGCTTCTGGTCGGCAATGACTGCCGGGTCGGTAATCAGTGTCGACACTTCCTCGAAGCGGGCCACGAGGCCGTCGAGCTTTTCCAGTATGGTGTTGTTTTCTGCCATTTATTTCGTTTTATTCTATTATTACCACAACCTCCCCTCAATCAGCCACGCCAGCACTGCCGCAAACACGACTACGCCTGCGATGCTCAATATCCATTTCTTGGGAGTCATGCGATACTTCGCCTTATCGGCTTCGGGAGCAAGATGGGGACCAGAGTAGATTCCAGCGACTGCACCGATGATGGTGTAGTTCAGGAATCGGAGAACAGGCGCATCCCACTGGTCGCTGAGGACGTAAAGTCCGAAGCAGAAGGTAAGGATGACAATGGCCACGAGAATGACTTTGAGCAAGTGTTTCATATCTTTGTCTATTTATTGTTTTACCACAATCTTCCCTCAAACAGCCACGCCAGTAATGCAGCCAGCAGGAAAAAGCCAACAACAAGCCAACTCCATGTCCGGCGCGAGAAGCGGTTCTTCACCCGCTGCTTCTCGTTGCTGAAATACTGGCTGCCTATGTAGGATCCGATGAGAGCCGGCAACAGGTAACAGACGCACTTCAGGAATGGAATATCCCACTTGTAAGCCACAAAAAGGATAGCTCCACAGACGGCTACCATGCCAATGCCTATCAGGCAACCTTGATGTTCTCGTTCCATAATTCTTATCTTGAAGAGTTGTTCTTGTTACACTAATTTCTCAAGCAGCCAAAACGCAGTGGTGACTATGCCTATCAGTAGTACCAATCGCCACCACCGCAACCGGCGGCCCTTCTCCTTTCCGTCTTCGAGACTGGACAGGTAACCTACCACCATGGGCGGACCTATGACAGCCAGGCTGTGCAGATAGTCTGAACCGATGCGTGTAGCTACAACGCTCAGTGCGGCACCTGCTACAATCCACAGTATGACATACAGAATGAGCTTTCCAAGAGTTTTCTTCATGACCTTGGAGTGTTATTTATCTCTTTTACCGTGTCTTTATTTCTTCTTGCGGCGGGTATTGCTCCGGTAATATTGCCCCCAAGCCAATACACACACCACAATCAGACCAATGACTACATAGCCCATAGCGCTCAATATCTTTTATTAATACCTGAACTCACCGAACTCCGAGCGGATAATCAACTCCTTCTTGTCGCTTTCCTCGATACGGCCGATGACCTGTGCGTCGATGTTGAACGACTTCGAGATGGTGATGACTTCCTCGGCATGCTCGGGCGAGAGGTAGACTTCCAGACGGTGTCCCATGTTGAATACCTTGTACATCTCCGCCCAGTCCGTGTCGCTCTGCTCCTTGATGGTGCGGAACAGGGGAGGTACGGGGAAGAGGTTGTCCTTGATGACGCGGCAGTTGTCGCCCACGAAGTGCAGCACCTTGGTCTGTGCACCGCCCGAGCAGTGTACCATACCGTGAATCTGGGGGCGCAGGGCGTCGAGCAGTTTCTTGACAACCGGCGCATAGGTACGGGTGGGCGAGAGGACGAGCTTGCCTGCATCCAGCGGACTGCCTTCTACCTTGTCGGTCAGCTTCAGCTGGCCGCTGTACACCAGTTCGTCGGGCACGGCCTTGTCGTAGCTCTCCGGATATTTCTCTGCCAGGTACTTGGCAAAGACATCGTGGCGGGCCGAGGTCAGGCCGTTGCTGCCCATGCCACCGTTGTATTCCTTCTCGTAAGTAGCCTGTCCGTAGCTGGCGAGGCCCACGATGACGTCACCCGGACGGATGTTGGCGTTGTTGATGACGTCGGCGCGCTTCATGCGGCAGGTCACGGTAGAGTCTACGATGATGGTGCGCACCAGGTCGCCCACGTCGGCCGTCTCGCCGCCCGTGGCATAGACGCCCACGCCCATTTCACGCAGCTCGGCCAGCAGTTCGTCCGTGCCGTTGATGATGGCGGAGATGACTTCGCCCGGCACCAGCAGCTTGTTGCGTCCGATAGTGGAGGAAACGAGGATGTTGTCCACCGCTCCTACGCAGAGCAGGTCGTCGATGTTCATGATGAGCGCGTCCTGCGCGATGCCTTTCCACACCGAGAGGTCGCCCGTCTCCCGCCAGTACAGGTAGGCCAGTGAGGACTTGGTGCCTGCGCCGTCGGCGTGCATGATGTTGCAATACTCCGGGTCGCCGCCCAGTATGTCGGGGATAATCTTGCAGAAGGCCTGCGGGAAAATGCCCTTGTCGATGTTCTTGATGGCGTTGTGAACATCCTCTTTCGATGCGCTTACGCCGCGCATCATGTATCGTTGATTACTCATGAGATAATGTATTTTTGTTCAATTGAATATGCAAAAGTAACAATTATTCGGCAGATAGCCTACTCTATTGGCAGGCATTTTCCAGATATTCTGCTTGTTGTTTTTTCCCATATAGAAATTAAGGGTGTTGCTTTTAGTAGAAAGGATTGTTTTCTCATAAAGAAAACGGCCGTTTCTTTATGGGAAAACAGCCGTTTCTAAATGATAAAACACAGACTTGTGTCATAGGTAATTTTAGAATTGCACTTGTGGAGCTTGCTCAGCACCTTCAGTTGCCTCGAAGTAGGCGCGCTTGTCGAAGCCGAACATACCGGCAAGGATGTTCTTGGGAAAGCGTCGGATGGTGGTGTTGTAGGTCTTGGCCGCGTCGTTGAAGTTCTTGCGGGCTACATTGATGCGGTTTTCCGTGCCTTCGAGCTGGGCTTGTAACTCCAGAAAGTTCTGGTTGGCCTTCAGGTCGGGGTAGTTTTCGGTGATGGCAAGCAGCTTGCCCAGGGCGGTGGCCAGCTGGCCCTGTGCCTTCTGATATTCGGCCAGCTTCTCGGGCGTCAGGTCCGTGGGGTCCACTTTGATTTGGGTAGCTTGGCTGCGGGCGGCGATGACGCCTTCCAGCGTTTCCTTTTCGTGGGCGGCATAACCTTTGACCGTGTTCACCAGGTTGGGGATGAGGTCGGCACGACGCTGGTACCTGTCTCTTATACACATCTGACGCTGCCGACGACTAGTCGAGTGTAG